>Ga0160430_100010_pt1 | contig 263106 bp, 215 predicted proteins | sample HID1971I_E0MG_FD_108274 | JGI IMG/M metagenome (GOLD analysis project Ga0160430, IMG submission 108274) | Enriched millipede-associated microbial communities from UW Madison campus, WI, USA - HID1971I_E0 MG | ecosystem: Host-associated > Arthropoda: Insects > Digestive system > Unclassified ...
CCACCGCAACGGTTCACTCACCCGCCGGTGCGCCGCATCGATCGGACCCACCGCCGCCAACAACCCCGAGATCCCGATCGTCCCATCCAACAGTGCCTCCCGCAGGCGCGGCCACCGGGCCGCTTGCCACCCACCCGACGACAGGTCCACCTCCCGGAAGATCGACGACGCAGCCTTCACCACACGGCCCGCCCCGGACGCGTCCACCCGCAGCACCCGCTGCAGCAGCTCGTTCATCGTCCGGCACCCGAACTGCCCACAAAACGCCAGATCCCCCGACCCCGAAGGCCGGGCCGGCACCGACGCGACCGTCTCCACGACCACCGCATCCGTCTTCCGCTGGATCTCACCAGCGAGCCGCAAGACCTGCATCTTCGCGTCATCCGACAGGAGACCAAACCCGTCACCGGACAGCACCCGGTCCAGGTCAGCGACGACCTGCTCCAGGGTGTCCTCGGTGCTGTTCATACCCCCAATTCAACCCAGGGCCACCGACATTCGAACCCCGAAAACCCCAGACCAAACCAATATTCCAGAATGCGATCTCTCGCACCCCACGACCGTCGCTCCACGGTCCTTCCGACAGTGGAGTGAGCGACGAAGAAGCAGTTCAGCCAAGACCTCGTCGTGGCCATGCCGGTGATGTCCGCGGTGCTCGCCGTCGTGCCCAGCTCTCCTCCCCCACGCTGTGCGTGAGGACCCTCGCGTGGGGGAACTGGGGAACGACCGCGACCGCGTGCGTATGCGGAAAGCCACGACGACCAGCCTCACACCGCGAGCATCACGATCCCTCCCACCACGACCAGCGACGCGGCGATCCGCCAGCCAGGCCGCGACTCACGCAGCACGACGACCCCGAAGAGGCTCACGAGCACGACGCTGACCTCGCGCAGCGGCGCGACGAGCGCGACGGGAGCGATCTGGATCGCGGTCAGCACCAGGATGTACGACAGCGGAGACAGCACCCCGAACACGACGATCCGCCGCCACTGCGCTCGGCCCAGCGCCCACACGGCATCCCATCGGTGTCGCACCGCGATCGAGTAGAACGGCACCTGCAGCAGCGTCGTCCCCACCATGAAGGCGACGGGCGACAGCTCCCAGGTGCGCACGACGTGCGCATCCCAGATCGTGTAGGTCGCGATCGCGACCCCGGTGAGCAGACCGAACACGAGGCCGAGGTCGAGACCCCGCTTCCTGCCGGCGCCCCGGCCACGGTCGACGAGACCGATCGCGACGACCCCGGCGATCACCGCGGCGACGCCGATCAGCGCGATCACCGACGGCCGCTCCCCCAGGATCAGCACTGCGACGATCACCGAAAGGAACGGGCCGGTGCCGCGTGCGGTCGCGTAGACGGTTGAGAGGTTGCCCTCGCGGTAACCGCGCTGCAGCACCGCCATGTACGCCACGTGCAGCACCGCCGACACCGAGACGCCCAGTGCGAACGACGCGAGGTCGTCCGTGCCGAGCCCGCCCGTGAGCGGCACGGCGCCGATCCAGACGACCGTGCTCGCGACGGCGCCCCACCAGAGGAACGTGGCCCCGGCCTTACTGATGCCGTGGGCGATGATGTTCCACGCCGCGTGCGACAGGGCGGCGCCGAGCACGAGGACGAAGGCGAGAGGAGACACGGTGCAGACCCTTCCATCCATCGCGGGGCGCGACGAACAGGGTCCTCCGGGCTTTTGTCCTGTCAGATGACGGCTCCCCTGCGGAGGAGAACCGTGGCGCCGCTCGGACCAGTCGGGCGCGAACCCCGGAACCCTAGGCGCTATCGGGATCACGATAGCCCCGGGATGTGAACGCGAGGCAAACGAGCTCGGCACGCCCCGCCCCGCGCGAATCGCACAGCCTCCGCGACTACGCTCGAAGCACGCCCGAAATCCAGGAAGGCACCCATGCCAATCACCCCGGTCGCACTCGCCCACGCCGACGATCTCGCGGACTTCATCGCCGCCTCACCGTCGAGCTACCACGCCGCAGCCGAGGTCGCCCGTCGTCTCGAAGCAGCGGGCTTCACCCGGCTGCAGGAGGAAGAGGCGTGGCCAGCGCAGGCTGGCGGACGATTCGTCGTCGTTCGCGACGGTGCGACGATCGCCTGGGTCGTGCCGACGGATGCCGCGGCCACCACGCCCTCGCACATCTTCGGCGCGCACACGGACTCCCCCGGCTTCAAGCTCAAGCCGCAGCCGACGACCGGTGCGCGCGGCTGGCTGCAGGCGGCCGTCGAGGTATACGGCGGTCCGCTGCTGAACTCCTGGCTCGACCGTGAACTGCGGCTGTCCGGCCGCCTCGCTCTCGCCGACGGCCGCGTCGTGCTCGCCGACACCGGACCGCTGCTGCGCCTGCCGCAGCTCGCGATCCACCTCGACCGCGGCGTCAACAACGGCCTCTCCCTCGACAAGCAGACCGAGACGCAGCCCGTCTGGGGTCTCGGCGACCCGACGCAGGCCGACATCCTCGCAGAGCTCGCAGCCTCGGCTAATGTCTCGGCGTCCGACATCCGCGGCTACGACGTCGTGATCGCCGACTCCGCCCGCGGTGCCGTGTTCGGCAAGGACGACGCCTTCTTCGCGGCCGGGCGCCTCGACGACCTCGCCTCGGTGCACGCCGGCGCCGTCGCGATCGTGGAGATCGCCGATCGCACTCCCCGCACGAAGGCTCCGATCGCCGTGTTCGCCGCCTTCGACCACGAGGAGCTCGGCTCCGAGTCGCGCTCCGGCGCAGCCGGTCCGTTCCTCGAGGACGTGCTCGAGCGCATGTACGCCGGACTCGGCGCCGATGCATCCGAGCGCCGGCAGGCCTACGCCTCATCGTGGTGCCTGTCCAGCGATGTCGGGCACTCGGTGCACCCGAACTACATCGCGAAGCACGACCCGGTCGTGCAGCCGGTGCTCGGATCGGGTCCGATCCTCAAGATCAACGCGAACCAGCGCTACGCGACGGATGCCGTCGGCACGGCCGCGTGGCGCACGTGGTGCGAGCGCGTCGGCGTGAACACCCAGGAGTTCGTGTCGAACAACGCCGTCCCGTGCGGCACGACGATCGGCCCGATCACGGCGACGCGCCTCGGCATCCGCACGGTCGACGTCGGCATCCCGATCCTGTCGATGCACTCCGCCCGTGAGCTCGCAGGGGTCTCCGACCTCTACGACCTCTCCCGTACCGCGGAGTCGTTCTTCACGGCCTGACCTCGCGTCCGCGCCCGCTGCCCCCTCGGCAGTGCCAAGATGTCCACATGACGGACATCAAGCCGGCTCTCATCGAGCGTGCGGGCATCGAGATCATCCCCGAATCTGAGCGGACCGCGAAGCCTCGCGACCTCTTCTGGCCGTGGTTCGCGGCGAACGTCTCGGTGTTCGGCATGTCGTACGGGTCGTTCGTGCTGGGCTTCGGCATCTCGTTCTGGCAGGCGACGGTGGTGTCGGTCATCGGCATCGTGGTGTCGTTCCTGCTGTGCGGACTCATCGCGATCGCCGGCAAGCGCGGTTCGGCGCCGACCATGGTCCTGTCGCGCGCGGCGTTCGGCGTGCAAGGGCAGAAGGTGCCAGGCATCGTCTCGTGGTTGACCTCGATCGGCTGGGAGACCTTCCTCGCGATCCTCGCCGTGCTCGCGACAGCGACCGTCATCACCCAGCTCGGCGGCGACGGCGACAGCGTCGTGGTGAAGATCATCGCCACCGTGATCGTCGCCGCGCTCATCGTCGCGGCATCCGTGCTCGGGTATCACACCATCATGCGGATGCAGTCGGTGCTGACCTGGATCACGGGCGTCGTGACCGTGCTCTACATCATCCTCGCGGCGCCGCAGATCGATCTCGCAGCGGTCATGGCTCGCCCAGACGGCGGCATCGGCCAGGTGATCGGCGCCCTCGTCATGGTGATGACCGGCTTCGGACTCGGCTGGATCAACATCGCAGCCGACTGGTCGCGCTACCAGAAGCGCACGGCGTCCGACGGAGCGATCGTCGCCTGGAACACGATCGGCGGCTCGGCGGCCCCGGTGATCCTCGTGGTGTTCGGGCTGCTGCTCGGCGGCTCGGACGACGACCTCATGAACGCGATCGCGGCCGACCCGATCGGCGCCCTCGCCTCGATCCTGCCGGTCTGGGTGCTCGTGCCGTTCCTCCTCACCGCCGTCCTCGCCCTCGTCTCGGGCGCGGTGCTGGGCATCTACTCCTCCGGGCTGACGCTGCTGAGCCTCGGCATCCGCATCCCTCGCCCATCGGCCGCGGCGATCGACGGCGTCATCCTCACGATCGGCACGATCTTCGTCGTGTTCTTCGCGACCGACTTCCTCGGTCCGTTCCAGAGCTTCCTGATCACGCTCGGGGTGCCGCTGGCCTCGTGGGCCGGCATCCTGATCGCCGACATCCTGCGCCGGAAGAAGGACTACGACGAGGCGGCCCTGTTCGACAGCCGGGGCCGATACGGTGCCTGGGACTGGACCTCGATCGGCACCATGGTCGCCACCAGCGTGATCGGCTGGGGCCTCGTCGTGAACAACTTCGCCGAGGACGCCGCCTGGAACAACTGGCAGGGATACCTGCTGTTCCTGATCGGCGGCAAAGAGGGCGAGTGGGCGTACGCCAACCTCGGAGTGTTCTTCGCGCTCGTGCTGTCGTTCCTCGTCACGTACTTCGCGCGGGCCGCGAAGATCCGGCGACAGGAGCAGGTGTGACGGGCCCTTCGACAGGCTCAGGCACCCACGGGGCTGATGCAGGGACCCAGGGAGCGTGGCTGGTCGTGATCGACCCGCAGGCGATCTTCGCCTCGCCTGACTCCGCGTGGGGGTCGCCGTTCTTCGCGGCGGCGATGCCGCGGATCACGGCGCTTGCCGAGAGCTTCGGCGAGCGAGTACTGGTGACCAGGTGGATGCCGACGGCGGACCGCTCCACGTCATGGGGCGCGTACTTCGCTGCGTGGCCGTTCGCTGACCGACCCCCGACGGATCCGCTGTTCGACCTGGTTCCCGGCGCGTCCGGGCTGTCGCAGCATCCGACCCTCGACCTGCCGACCTTCGGCAAGTGGGGCGCCGAGATCGAGGCGCTCGTCGGCCACGGCGCGCATATCGTGCTCGCCGGCGTCTCGACGGACTGCTGCGTGATCTCGACCGCGCTGGCCGCAGCGGATGCGGGGGCACACGTCACCGTCGCCGCCGACGCCTGCGCCGGATCGAGCGCCGAGAACCACGCGGCTGCGCTGCATGTGATGGGGCTCTATCCCCCGCAGATCACCGTCACCGATACGGCCACGGTGCTCGCCGGGCGCTGAGGTCGGATTCGGGGCGACGAATCGCGGAACACGTGACGTTTCGCGGATGAATCCCCATACCGGACTCCGTCATTCGTCCCCCACTCCGTGATTCGTCGCCCTGCCCGAGTGCACAGGCTCGCGCCCACCCCGAGGCCGTCAGCGCGCCGCGCGCACCGCGGCCGCGATATCGGCTGGCGTCCCGTGCCATGGCGCCCCATGCCCCGGCAGCACCCGTGACGCGGAGACCTCGGCCAGGCGGTCGAGTGACGCCAGCGCGTCGGCCGGCTCATCCGTGAACGGCGCAGGCTGGGGTCCAGTCCGCCCGGTGAGCACGTGACGGGTCGTGAGCGCATCGCCGACGAACACGGCATCCGCGGACGGCACGTGCACTGCGATGCTCCCCGGCGAGTGCCCAGGCATCCCGATCACGACGGGAGCGCCCGGCAGATCGAGCACGTCGCCGTCGGCGACCTCGGTCACCTCGGACACGTGCGGCGTACGCAGCGCGTTCTTACGGATGCCGTAGGCGAAGAAGCCGAGCGTCGGGCCGATCCGCGCCGGTCCCATCGGCGTCTTCGGCTTGTCGCCGGTGCGCACGCGATGGGCGTCGGCCGAGTGGATGAACACCGGCACCCCGGCCTCTCGACGCAGTCGCTCGGCGAACCCGATGTGGTCGCCGTCGCCGTGCGTCAGCACGAGTCCGCGGATGTCGGAGATCGGTCGCCCGAGCTCGGCGAGTTCGCGCGTGAGGTCATTCCAGTGACCGGGGAGACCGGCGTCGATGAGCGTGATGCCCTCTGGGAGATCGATGAGGTACGAGGCGACGATGTCGTTGCCGAGACGGTGCAGGTGCGGTGCGAGCTTCATGGCGGATCCTCTCAGGATATTTGCGATGGCTACGTTACGTAGCTATCATGGCTATTGTCAATAGCTATCAAGGAGACCTCATGCCGACACCCGACCGGACCTCGCTCGACCAGATCATCGCCGCCGGCCGCGAGATCCTCGACGCCACCGGACCCGCGAGTGTCACGATGCAGGCCGTCGCAACGAAGGTGGGCGTGCGCGCCCCCTCGCTCTACAAGCGGGTGCGAGACCGCGATGCCCTGCTCTCCGCGGTCGCCGAGTCCGCGATCGACGAGCTGACCGCTCGCCTCGATGCAACGGATGCCGATATCACCGAGATCGCGCAGGCATACCGCGGGTTCGCGCAGCAGTATCCGGAGGCCTTCCGCCTCATGTTCAGCGCTGCCGCTCCGCACGAGGCGCTGCAGCGCTCGGCCGCACCGCTCATCCGCGCGACGACCGCGCTCGTCGGCGAGGACGACGCCCTCGATGCCGCGCGCCTCTTCACCGCATGGGCGACGGGTTTCCTGCAGATGGAGCTCTCTGGCGCCTTCCGGCTCGGTGGCGACGTCGACCGCGCATTCGACTACGGCCTCCGGCGGCTCATCGCGGGGTTGGCCGAGTGAGGGACGGTCGCCCCCGTGCTCGTGCGCGCGACCGGAGTACTGGCACACTGATGCGCAGGGAGGGGTTCCATTGAGCACCAGCGCGCACGCCGAAGAGTCCGAGCACCCGAAGAAGACCCGTCGACCGTGGCGACGCACGAAGATCGCCGTCGGGATCGTGGTCGCCGTCGCGGCCGTGGTCGCGATCATCGGCTCGCTCACACCGTGGCCCTCGGCGATGCTGATCCGCGCCGTGTTCACGAAGGGCGGCGATGAGACGGCCGCCGAGATGGACGCGCACGTCCCCGACACGAAGCTCACCGAGCGGCTCGATGTCGCGTACGGCGACGCGGGCGCCGACACCACGATGGACGTCTTCAGTCCGGCATCCGCCACCGGCCCGTTGCCGACCGTCGTCTGGATCCACGGCGGCGCCTGGATCTCGGGAGCGAAGGAGAACGTCGACCCCTACCTGCGCATCCTCGCCGCCGAGGGCTACACGACCGTCGCGGTGAACTACACGATCGGCCCGGAGGGCGTCTACCCGCTCGCCGTGCACCAGCTCAATGACGCGCTCGCGTACATCGACCAGCACGCCGAGGAGCTGGGTGTCGACCCGAACCAGATCGTGCTCGCGGGCGACTCGGCCGGCGCGCAGCTGGCCAGCCAGATGGCGACGCTCATCTCGAGCACCGACTACGCCGAGATCATGGACATCACACCCGCGATCGCAGCCGACCAGCTGGTCGCGACCGTGCTGAACTGCGGCGTGTACGACCTCGCCGCCCTCGCCAGGCTCGACGGCATCGCCGGCTGGGGCTTCAAGTCGGCGATGTGGGCCTACTCGGGCACCAAGACCTGGGCCGAGGACTCGACCGGCGCCACCATGTCGACGGTCGACTGGGTCACGAAGGACTTCCCGATGACCTACATCTCGGGTGGCAACGGCGACGGACTCACCTGGCTGCAGTCGATCCCGATGGCGCAGCGCCTCGACGAGCTCGGCGTCGACGTGACGACCCAGTTCTGGCCGGCGCCGCACGAGCCGCAGCTGCCGCATGAGTACCAGTTCCACCTCGACATGCCGGATGCGCAGACCGCGCTGCAGCAGACGATCGAGTTCCTGAACGCGCACACGACGCGCTGACGGCATCCGATCCTTCGGCCTGTCCCTCCCGACCCGGCGCGGCCCGTCCCTCCCGACCCGGTGCGGCCTGCAAGGAGATGTGCGGGTTGACCCGCCCCCGCGCGTCCCGATCTGCGGAGGTCGTCCCGATCCGCCGAGGAATCCGGCAGATCCGTCAGCTGATCGGGACAGGGTCCGCAGATCGTGCCCGAGGCCCGGCGCCTACTTCATCGTGTCGAGGATGCCGACGAGGTCGTCGAAAGTGGTCAGCGGGTTCAGGATGGCGAAGCGCGTGTTCGGGCGACCCTGGTGCGAGCTCGGCACCACGAAGGCGTGCTGCGTGTCGAGCAATGCGGCCGACCAGCGGTCGTAGTCGGCGCGCTCCCAGCCGTCACGCTCGAACACGACCACCGAGAGCTGGGGGTCGCGCACGAGGCGCAGCTCGGGGCGACGGGCGATCTCGTCGGCGATGCGCTTGGTCAGGGCGATCGTGGCGCTGACCGCCTCGCGGTACGCCGTCACCCCGTAGGTCGCGAGCGAGAACCACATCGGCAGGCCGCGCGGGCGCCTCGTGAGCTGGATCGAGTAGTCGGACGGACTGAACTCGTCGACGTCGGTGAGGATGTCGAGATACTCGGCATGCTGCGTGTGCGCGCGGCGTCCGGTGTCGGGGTCGCGGTAGATCAGGGCGCAGCAGTCGAACGGAGCGAACAGCCACTTGTGCGGGTCGACGATGACCGAGTCGGCCCGCTCGACGCCGGCGAAGATGTGCCTGGTCTCCGGCGCGAGCATGGCGGTGAGCCCGTAGGCGCCGTCGATGTGCAGCCAGAAGTCGAACTCGTCCTTCAGCGCCGCGATTCCTGCGATGTCGTCGACGATGCCGAAGTTCGTCGAGCCGCCGGTCGCGACCACGGCGCAGATCTCGTCACCGTGCTCGGCGAGCGCGTCGCGCACGGCATCCGCTCGCAGCACGCCGTCGTCGCCAGCCGGCACCAGCAGCACGTCGGCATCCATGACCCGCGCAGCGGACTTGTTCGAGGAGTGCGCCTCGACGCTGCACACGATCTTCCACCGCCGCGGCAGCTCCTTGCCTGCGTCGAGCAGGCGCGCCTTCGCGGCCTCGCGGGCGGCCACCAGCGCCGAGAGGTTGCCGATCGTGCCGCCCTGCACGAACACGCCGCCGGCGGTCTCCGGAAGCCCGAATTCGGCTGCGAGGAACGACAGCACCTCGTTCTCGGCATGCACGGCGCCGGCGCCTTCGAGCCAGCTGCCGCCATAGAGACCGGATGCCGATACGACCAGGTCGAACGCGATCGCGGCCATGGTCGGCGCGGTCGGGATGAACGACAGGTACAGGGGGTGGCTCGTCGTCAGACAGGCCGGAGCGAGCACGTGCTCGAACAGGTTGAGCGCGCGGTTCGCTCCGAGTCCGGCATCCGTGATCGTGGCGCCGATCAGCCGGCTCAGCTCGGCCTCGGTCTGCGGCCTGTCGAGCGGCACGTCGGAGGCGAGCATCCGTCGCCGCGAGTAGTCGAGCACGGCGTCGATGATCGCGGTCGACTCGGCAGAGGCCGCGTGCATGCGCACAGCATCCATGGTGCGTTCCTTAGGTTCTCGGGGAGGTGAGGGAATCGTCTGCGTGGTCGAGGGCGACCGAGAGTGCGCGGCGCGCGAGACCGGCGCGGTCGTGCGGGGCCCACTTCACGAGCGAGTGGGCGTTCATGCCGTCGACCATCGCGAGCAGCAGCCAGGCCGCGGTGTCGGTGCGCGATGCCCCGATCTCTCCGGTGGCGACGGCTGCGGCGAGGTGCTCTTCGATCGCGCTCTGCCACAGGTCCATCTCGGTGCGAACGCGCGCTGCGAGGGTCTCGTTGCGCGCGCCGAGCGCCCAGGCCTGCACCCACACGAGCGTGACGTCGTCGCGGTCGCCGTCGAGCAGCGTCTCGACCATGTGGAGGAGGTTGTCGCGCACGCCGCGGTCGGGGTCGAAGTCGGCCATCACCTCGACGCGCTCGGCCCCCACGATCTCGCCGAACACGTCGGCGAGGAATGCGTCCATGACCGGGCGGTAGTGCGCGATGAGCGCCGGAGTCACACCCACGCGCTGCGCGACGGCCCGCACCGTCAGGCTCTCCAGACCGCTCTCTCGAGCGAGGCCGATCGCCCCGTCGAGGATCGATCGGTCGCGCTGCTCAGGCGACATCCGCCTGGGGCTCGAGACTCTTGACGTCGTGTTCATCACGGGTTACCGTAGCACCTGTTGATCGCATGTTCAATAACCGGATCCGTTGCGAGGAGACCACGATGGCCTGGCGAATGCCCGCAGAGACAGCACGTCACGAGCGCACGTGGATGGCGTTCCCCGCCGAGGGTCAGACGCTGGGCGAGACCGATGCCGAGCGCGAAGAGGGCTACGCCACCTGGACCGCCGTCGCGCACGCGGTCGCCGAGTTCGAGCCGGTCACGATGGTCGTCGATCCGAGCGAGGTCGCGCGGGCCAGGCGGATGCTGAGCGGCGGCATCGAGATCGTCGAGGCGCCGGTCGACGAGTTCTGGATGCGCGACTCCGGCCCCACCTTCGTGGTCGACGACGAGCGACCGGGGGCACTCGGCGCCGTCGACTGGATCTTCAACGGCTGGGGCGCACCCGACTGGGCCGAGTGGCGCAAGGCAGCTGAGCATGCGCGCATCGTGGCTGGAGCCGTGGGCGCCGAGCTCGTCAGCTCGACGCTCGTGAACGAGGGCGGCGGCATCCACGTCGACGGCGAGGGCACCGTGCTGCTGACCGAGACCGTGCAGCTCGACCCTCGGCGCAATCCCTTCGCCGACCGACAGCGGGTCGAGGCCGAGATGGCCCGCACGATCGGTGCGACGAAGGCGGTCTGGCTCCCTCGCGGACTCACGCGCGACTACGACGACTTCGGCACGAACGGGCACGTCGACATCGTCGCGACCATCACCTCGCCGGGCACGCTGCTGCTGCACGAGCAGCAGGATCCGGAGCACCCGGACCACGCGGTCACCCGCGACCTGCGCGCGCACCTCGAGCAGCAGACGGATGCCGCCGGCCGCCGCTTCGAGGTGCTGGCGCTCCCAGCACCCACGACGCTCCGCGACCACGAGGGCTTCGTCGACTGGAGCTACGTCAACCACCTCGTCACGAACGACGGTGTGGTCGCGTGCGGTTTCGGCGAAGAACGGTCGGATGCCGCGGCGCGCGAGATCCTCACGGCCGCGTACCCAGGGCGCCGCGTGATCACGGTCGATGCCCGTCCGCTCTTCGCCCGCGGCGGCGGCATCCACTGCATCACCCAACAGCAGCCGGCCGTGGGCGCGGCCAGCTGATGATCGAGGTGACCGAGGCATCGATCGCCGACCTGCGCGGTGCGCTCGAGCGCGGCGAGACGACCGCGGTCGAACTGGTGGCCGCGTACCGGGCGCGCATCGCGGCCTTCGACGCGCCCGACACCGCGACCGCGCTGAACGCAGTGATCGTTGCGAACCCGGAAGCCGAGGCCGAGGCCGCCGAATCCGATGCCCGCCGCGCCAGCGGCCAGACGCTCGGGCCCCTCGACGGCATCCCGTACACCGCGAAGGACAGTTACCTGGTGCGCGGGCTCACCGCCGCAGCCGGCAGCCCCGCCTTCGCCGAGCTCGTCGCGCAGCGCGACGCGTTCACGATCGAACGGCTGCGCGCGGGCGGAGCGATCTGCCTCGGGCTGACGAACATGCCCCCGATGGCGAACGGCGGCATGCAGCGCGGCGTCTACGGTCGCGCCGAGAGTCCGTACTCCGCCGACTGGCTGACCGCCCCCTTCGCCTCCGGCTCCTCGAACGGCTCCGGCACGGCCACCGCAGCGAGCTTCGCGGCCTTCGGCCTCGGCGAGGAGACCTGGTCGAGCGGACGCGGTCCCGCCACGAACAACGCGCTGTGCGCATACACGCCCTCGCGCGGCGTGATCTCGGTGCGCGGCAACTGGCCGCTCGTGCCGACCATGGACGTCGTCGTGCCGCACACCCGCTCCATGGCCGACCTGCTCGAGGTGCTCGACGTGATCGTCGCCGACGACGCCGAGACCCGCGGAGACTTCTGGCGCGCGCAGCCGTGGGTGCCCCTGCCGCTCTCCTCGACGGTTCGCCCCGACTCGTATCCGGCGCTGGCGGCGGAGGCATCGCTCGAGGGCGCCCGCATCGGCATCCCCCGCATGTACATCAACGCGGATCCGGATGCCGGGACCGCGGACGCGCCCGGCATCGGCGGCCCGACCGGGCAGCGGATCGAGACGCGCGCGTCGATCGTGGAGCGCTGGGCCGCAGCGCGGCGCGACCTCGAAGCAGCCGGTGCGACCGTGGTCGAGGTCGACTTCCCGGTGGTGTCGAACTACGAGGGCGATCGCCCTGGCGCGCCGACGATCACGACCCGCGGACTCGTGTCGCCCGAGTATCTGCAGCGAGAGATCATCGACCTGTCGGCGTGGGCGTGGGAGGACTTCCTGCAGGCGAACGGCGACCCCGGACTGTCGACGCTCGCAGACGTCGACGGCGCCACGATCTTCCCGCATCCGGACGGTGCGCTGCCCGACCGCTACACCGGCTTCGACGACGACATCGCCGAGTACCCGGACTGGGTTCGCGCGCATCCAGACGCCTCGTTCATCGACATGCCCGAACTCGCCGACGGCCTGCGCGGCATGGAAGAGACACGGCGCCACGACCTCGAGGAATGGATGGACGAGCTCGGCCTCGACGCGGTCGTCTTCCCGGCGGTGGCCGACATCGGCCCGGCCGACATGGATGTGCACGCGGCGTCGGCAGACCTCGGCTGGCGCAACGGCGTCTGGATCGCGAACGGCAACCTCGCGGTGCGGCACCTGGGCATCCCGACCGTGACCGTGCCGATGGGGATCATGGACGACATCGGCATGCCGATCGGGTTGACGTTCGCCGGGCGCGCATACGACGATCTGGCGCTGCTCCGGCTCGCCTCTGCGTTCGAGGCGAGCGGCACGCCCGGCACCAGGCGCACGCCTCCCCCGCGCACGCCAGCGCTCTGAGCACGCGCTCAGGACAGCCGGGCCCCTGGCGTCAGTGCGTCCAGGTGTGCACCGGCTCGCCGGCCTGCATCCGCTCCAGGTAGGCCGCGAGCATGCCGTGCAGCGCGTCGGGCCGTGATGCGCCCGAGCGCTCGCGAGCCGCGACGTTCTCCCGCTGCCAGACCGCGCCGTTCCGGCCGGTGAGGCATCGCTGCTCGATGATGCCGAGGTACCGGTCGCGGACCTCGGGGTCGACGCCGTACGCGTCCAGACCATCGGCCGCCGCAGGCAGCAGCCGTCGCAGCACCAGCTCTCTCGGGCTGATCCAACCGACCTCCGGCCAGTACAACCGCGAGTCGATGCCGCCGCGCGCAGCGGCGCGCAGGTTCTCCGCCGCGGCGTCGAAGGTCATCTGCGTCCAGATCGGACGGTCGGCCTCGGCCATGCTGCGCACGAGGCCGTAGTAGAAGGCGGCATCCGCCACCACGTCGACGACGCTCGGCCCCGCCGGCAGCACCCGGTTCTCGAGGCGCAGATGCGCGGTGCCGTTATGGGCATCGTAGATCGGACGGTTCCAGCGATACACCGTGCCGTTGTGCATGCGGAGCTCGGCAAGTTCCGGCGCGCGTCCCTCGTCGAGCGCTTCGAGAGGATCCTCGTCCGAGCACACGGGCAGCAGCGCGGGGAAGTACCGCGAGTTCTCCTCGAACAGGTCGAAGATCGACGTCACCCATCGCTCGCCGAACCAGACGCGGGGACGCACCCCCTGGTTCTTAAGCTCCTGCGGACGGGTGTCGGTGGCCTGCTCGAACATCGGGATCCGAGTCTCGTGCCACAGCGCCTTGCCCGCGAAGAACGGGGAGTTCGCAGCCAGCGCCACCTGCACGCCGGCGATCGCCTGCGCCGCATTCCAGTAGGCGGCGAACGACTCGGGCGCGACCTGCAGATGCAGCTGCACGGAGGTGCACGCGGCCTCGGGCAGGATCGTGTCGCAGACCATCGCGAGCTGCTCGGCCGGCCGGTCATCACTCAGTGCGACACCGTCGAGCTGCAACTCGATGTCCTCGCCCCGCGCCGACAGGATCTGCTGACCGAGCAGGCTGTATCGAGGATCAGCCGAGAACCAGCGCTCGGTGAAGTGCGTCTCGTCGAGCGTCGGAAGCATCCCGATCATGGCCAGGCCGCTGCCGGCCGACCGCGCGCGACGGTCGGCGACTTCGAGCGAGCCGCGCAGCACGGTCTCGAGCTCCTGAAGATGGCCGCCGCCGATCGGTCGAGGTGCCACGTTGATCTCGACGTTGAACCGCGCGAGTTCCGTCTGGAATGCCGGAGACGCGATCGCGTCGAGCACCGCTTCGTTCCCGCGGGCCGGAGCGCCGTGCTCGTCGACGAGATTCAGCTCGATCTCCAGACCGAGCTGCGAGTCAGGGGCGTCAACGGCTGCGAATCGGCCGTCCGCGAGCATGGATGCCAGGGCATCGAGGCACCGCTCGGCCTTGGCGCGGAACTGCGTACGGTCCTGGCGCGTGAACGTCTGCGCCTCGATGCTGTCGCCCATATGCCGACGGTATCCACCGGGCGCCTCGCCGTCGAGGAAGGCTTCCCATATTTCATCAATGCGACGGTCGACAGAATTGTTATATGTTTCTACCTGTCCGTCACGACAGGAAGCGACCCATGAGCACCGAGAACGAGCGCGCACTCGAAGCCGGCATCGTCACCGACATGTCCGGGCGGATGAGCTACGGCTCGTACCTCTCGCTCGACCAGCTGCTCACGGCGCAGCATCCGGTCAGCGTCCCCGAGCACCATGACGAGCTGCTGTTCATCATCCAGCACCAGACCACCGAGCTCTGGCTCAAGCAGCTGCTGCACGAGCTGTCGTCGGCGCGCGAGCTGCTCGCGAGCGATGACCTGCGCGAAGCGCTGAAACGCGTGGCACGCGTCAAGAAGATCCAGGACGTGATGACGCAGCAGTGGGCGATCCTCGCGACCCTGACACCCACCGAGTACGCGCAGTTCCGCGGCTCGCTCGGCAGCTCGTCCGGCTTCCAGTCCGTGCAGTACCGCGCCGTGGAGTTCGCGCTCGGCAACAAGAACGAGAAGATGCTCGGCGTCTTCAGCGACCACCCCGCGAACCTCGCGCTGCTCACCGCCGAGTGGGAGAAGCCGACGCTGTACGACGAGTTCCTGCGCTACGCCTCGCGCCGCGGGCTCCCGATCCCGGCCTCGATCCTCGACCGCGATGTTCGCCAGCCCTATCGCGAGACGCCCGAGCTCGTGCCGGCGATCCGCGAGATCTACCAGCGCCACCAGGAGCACTGGGACCTCTACGAGGCCTGCGAAGACCTCGTCGACCTCGAGGACAACTTCCAGTTCTGGCGCTTCCGCCACCTCAAGACCGTGGCCCGCACGATCGGCATGAAGGTCGGCACCGGCGGATCCAGCGGCGTCGGCTTCCTGCAGCGCGCCCTCGACCTCACGTTCTTCCCCGAGCTCTACACCGTGCGGACGGAGATCGGCGGCTGATGCACGCCGTCACCTTCTTCGACGGTGAGGCCTGGCGAGAGGGCGTCGTTGACCTCGTCGACGGGCGGGTCCGCCTGCGCGACCTGACTCCGACACCCGATCTGCCGCGCCTCGACGGCGTGATCAGCGGCGGGTTCACGGATCACCACGTGCACCTGCAGCTCGTCGATCACACGCTGCTCGCCGGTTCGACGCTGGGTCGAGTGGTCGACCTCGGTGGCGAACCCGCCGAGCTCCACGCGTTGGCAGATCCCTCGGACGCAGGCTGGATCAGAAATGCCGCTGCAACCACTCCCGCAGGCGCGTTTTTGATCCAGCATGCGCGGCCGTGCGTCGGGTTTGCTGGGGCGTTCCTGACTCCGGTGGGCGGGTACCCGTCTGATCGGGAGTGGGCGCCCGCAGGCTCGGTGCGTGAGGTTGCGGACGCGGACGCTGCAGCGGCCGCCGTGACCGAGATGGCGGATGCCGGTGCGAGCCGCATCAAGGTCGCGAGCAACGCGCACGCGGGGCCGGTGTTCGACGACGCACTCTTCCGCACGATCGTCGAGCTCGCCGCGGCGCGCGGCCTCCCGGTGGTCGCCCACGCGGAGGGTCGGGGCGAAGCGCAGCGCGCAGCGCGGCTCGGCGCCACCCAGCTCGCGCACGCACCGTTCACCGAACGACTCGACGACGCGGAGATCGCCGAGCAGGCGGCATCCGTGTCGTGGATCTCGACGCTCGCGATCCACACCGGCGCCGACCTGACGATCGCCCTCGACAACGTCCGGCGATTCCATGCCGCCGGAGGCATACTTTGCTACGGCACCGACATGGGCAACGGCCCGACGCCGGTCGCCCTCAACGCGGGCGAGCTCACAGCCCTCCGCGACGCCGGTCTCGACGACGCGGCGCTGCTCAAGGCGCTCGCTCCGGTCGACCCGCTCGCTCCGGCATCCGTCCTGCTGTTCTTCCCCGGCGCGACGCCCGCGACCGCCGATCCGCTGCACGCTCGCCCACTCACCGCCGACGACCTGAAGGTGTGACATGACCGATCTCCTCGACCGCGCCCGCGAACTCGACGAGGCGGATCCGCTGCACGCGCACCTGGATGCCTTCGCCGAGGCGCCGGGCGTCAGCGCCTACCTCGACGGCAACTCGCTCGGGCGTCCGCTGCGGGCCATCCCCGAGAAGATCGCACAGTTCGTGCGGGAGGACTGGGGCACCAGGCTCATCCGCTCCTGGGATGAGCAGTGGATGGCGCTGCCGATGGAGCTCGGCGACCGCATCGGCGCGCTCGCCCTCGGTGCGGCCGCCGGACAGACCGTCGTGGCCGACTCGACCAGCGTGCTCATCTACAAGCTGCTGCGCGCGGCCCTTCGGCAGGCTCAGGGACCCGACGGGGAGAGCACCCGCACCGAGATCGTGATGGAGGCCGGCAACTTCCCGACCGACCGCTTCCTGGTCGCCGGGGTCGCTGCCGAGACCGGCATGACCGTTCGCTGGCTCGAGCCTGACCCGGTGCACGGCGTCACGGTCGCCGACGTCGAAGCGGTCGTCTCAGAACGCACCGCCCTGGTCTCGCTGAGCCACGTCGACTACCGCTCCGGCGCTCTGTCCGACATGCCAGCGATCACGGACGCCGTGCATGCAGCCGGCGCGCTCATGATGTGGGACCTGTGCCACTCGGTCGGCGTCATCCCCATGCAGCTGGACGCATGGGGTGTCGACCTCGCAGTCGGATGCACGTACAAGTACCTGAACGGCGGACCGGGCTCCCCCGCGTTCGCGTACCTGCGCCGGGGGCTGCAGGGCGTGCTCCGTCAGCCGATCCACGGCTGGTGGAGTGCGGCCGACATCTTCGCGATGGGACCGGAGTACGTGCCGTCCGACGACATCCGACAGCTGCTGAGCGGCACACCGCCGGTCACCTCGATGCTCGCGATGCAGGGCATGCTCGACCTGATCGAGGAAGCGTCGATCGATGCGGTGCGCGCCAAGTCGATCTCGCTGACGGACTTCGCCGTGCAGGCATACGACGAGGTGCTCGCCCCGCTCGGCGTGCGGCTGCTGAGTCCCCGCGACGCCGCAGTTCGCGGCGGTCACGTCACGATCGGGCACGCTGATTTCCGCGCAGTGACCGCACGACTGTGGGACGACGGGATCATCCCGGACTTCCGCTTCCCCGACGGCATCCGCCTCGGACTGTCCCCGCTGAGCACCTCGTATGCGGAGACCGCCACCGGGGTGCTGGCGATCCGCGACGCGTTGAAGGCATGACGCCCGATCCGCGAGGGGCGGACGCGGTGCTCGACGACATCGACGCCCGCCCTGGCAGCACCTCCTCGCTGCTGCGCACCGTGGTCGGGCTGTTCCTGCGTCCGCTCGGGGGCTGGATCTCGGCGGCCGATCTGGTGACGCTGGCGGAGGATCTCGGCATCCCGACCGCGCAGGCCCGCACCGGCATCACGCGCCTGAAGCAGAAGGGGCTGCTGCTCGCGGAGCGCGACGGCGTCGCCGGGTACCGCCTCAACCCGGCGGCGGTGCGGATGCTGGAGCGCGGCGACCGCCGGATCTTCGAGATGCGGGAGATGCACGACGACGATCCGTGGTGCCTGGTGTCGTTCTCGATCCCGGAGAGCGCCCGCAGCGTGCGCCACCAGCTGCGGAAACGGCTGCAGTGGATCGGTGCCGGCACCGTGTCGCCGGCACTCTGGATCTGCCCAGGGCACCTGCAGGACGAGGTCGCCCAGATCGTCGACGAGCTCGATGCTCGCGCGTGGGTCACGCTGTTCCAGGCTTCGACCCCGCAGACCGCGGTGCCGCTCGTCGACGCTGCAGCGTCGTGGTGGGACCTCGGTGCACTGCGGGCCGAGCACCGCGCGTTCCAGGAGTCGCTCGCAACGCTCCCCGCCGAGCCCTTCCCCGCGTACGTGCAGCTGATCGACGGCTGGCGCGTGCTGCCGTACGTCGACCCCGGCCTGCCACCGGCCATGCTGCCGAACGACTGGCCGGGGCGCCGCAGCTTCGATGAGTTCGCTCGGCTGTCCGCTGCGCTCGCTGGTCCGGCGCTCGCGCGTGTGCGCGCGGTGACGGGACGCTGACGCCGAACGGCAGACGGGGATGCGGGTCCCGGATGGGACCCGCACCCGCGGCCGTCAGGCGTCGAGCCCGTCGATGAACGCCCGGACGTGCTCGCCGAGCCGCAGGATGCGCAGGTCGCGCGCGAGCTCGCGATCGAAGCCCTCGTAGGCGAGCGGCGGCAGCCGGCGGACGTTCGTCGAGCAGTCGAAGTTCGCGCACACGAGGGTGCCGACCGTGTCGCCCCTGCGTCCGGCCGGGCCGGTCTTGCGGGCAGTGAACAGCTGCACGTCGTTGCGGAGCGTGACGTCATCGCACCACGAGCACTGGGCTCGAGTCGCGAAGCGCTGCTCGGCCTGCTGCAGCAGCACACCCGCGAAGCCGTCATCGACCTCGACGATCACGTAGGCGCGACGCGGCGACTTCGGATCGGACCAGCCGAGGTAGTCGAGCCTGTCGAAGTCGATGTCGCCGAAGCCGGCGGGGAGGTTCACGTCTGAGACCTCCTTGCGAGAGGCGTTGCGGAAGGATGCACGGATGGCGCGCTCGTCGATGGGACGCATGATGAGGAGTGCTTTCGTGGGTGCTCGCCGAATCGGCGAGTCGATGAGATGAAGAGAGATCGGCGCCCGAACGGATCACCGGATGCGACGGAACCCCGGAGACGGCATCCGCCCCCGGCTGGTGGTCAGCCTCTGCCACCGACGCAGAACGCGCCGGTGCCTCCGCTCTGCGCCCCACGGACGCTCCTCGATTTCAGCACCCGGCGATTTTACAGGCAAATGACGGTGATGCAGACGCCGCATGGCGGGACGATCGATCTTGAGGGATACAACACGGGTTTGCCGGATATCTGAAAGTGCGAGATGCCGGTCTCCGAAGGCATCCGGCGATCCACCAGCAACGTTCGTTGCGAGACCGGCAGTCCAACTCCTTGCTCAGCACCAGTAACCTTTCTCGATGAGCGCCCCCATCGCCACCGACCGTCGCGGCAACGTCCTCACCGCAATCACTGCAGCAACGCCAGACGAACTCGAAGACGCCTCGACCAGGATTCCTTGTCCGCTCGCACTCGTCGTTCTCGTTGACGGCCACGCCGGCAACGTCTTGTTTGGCTTGAACACGTGGCGTCGCGAATATGAACTCCCCGGCGGGATCGTCGAAAGCGGAGAGGCGATCGTCGAAGCAGCTCGACGCGAACTCGAGGAAGAGACCTCGATCCGCGTCGAACATCTTGACCTCCTCGGCTACGCGCGGTTCGCTCTCACCAACCCGGACCGTGAGGAACTGGGAGCGATCTATCATGCGACTGTTACGGGCCAGCGCGCCGTCTCCAGCGACGAGATGCAGCAATTCGTTTGGAGGAAGCCGCTGAGTCAGTCCGGCCTTGCGATCGCTGCGCTTGATGACGCGATCGCCGCTTGGGCGATCGGGCCTCGATGACTCCGCTCGCCCCGTGAAAACGGAGTCGATCCATCACGAACGCGGGATGTCGGGGCGCGACGCACCGCAACCCGGACAATCAGCTTCAGCACCTGCCCCGGCATCCGCACGACCTTCACAATGCCGAAGGCCCTCGTGCGCGCCGCATTCTCGTCGGCCACGCCGTGGATCAGCAGCTCCGGCGCGCACAGCCACAGGTCGATCACCCTTACGACGAGAAGATGAATGTGCGGTGAACGCGCTGTCGCTTCCGCCGACGAACTGTCATGCCGACTCACGGTTGTCAATCCCGTGGCCCGATTCATCGCACGATGGAACAGTGGCACGTCCATCGATCCTTCGAGGAGAGGAAGTCGCCATGAGCGCTGCAGATGACATCAAGAACGCCGCCGAGAAGGCCGCAGGCAAGGCCAAGGAGGGCTTCGGGAAGCTCACCGACAACGAGAAGCTCGAGGCCGAGGGCCGAGCCGATCAGGTGAAGGCCTCCGCGAAGCAGGCCGGCGAGAACGTCAAGGACGCCGCCGAGAAGACCGGCGAGAACGTCCGAGACGCATTCAAGGAGTGACACCCACGCATGGCGCGGGCCTCACTCCTTGAATGGTGTTCTGGGGTGAGGCCCGCACTGTGCGGACCCCACGGTCTGAGGTCAGACCTTGCGGCTCCCGCTGATCGATCGGATCAACCAGGCGATCACGGCAATCGCGAGCAGGACGAGTCCCACCCAGAGCAGGAACTGCAGCGACTGTACGAGTCCGCCGGTGATCGCGAGGATCACGGCTACGACGATGACGATGATGAGGAGGATGTTCATCGGTCTTCCCTTCTGACCGGGGCTGGGCACCCCGATTGCAGGTCCTCACACTATTGCTCGGGGCCGCATCGTCAGAGGGGGTTGACGGGGACACCTCAGCAATGCCATGGACAGGAGCAAGATCATGCCGGGACGCCGGAACAACTCGCTGAAGGACCCGGAGCTCTACGAGGAGCTCCGTGCTGACGGTGCCTCCAAGGAGAAGGCCGCCCGCATCTCGAACGCCGCTGCCAAGGAAGGCCGCAGTGCGGTCGGGCGTCGTGGCGGCGAGCACGGCGACTACGAGGACTGGACCGTGCCCGAGCTCCGGAAGCGCGCGAAGGAACTCGGGCTGACCGGCTACAGCGCGCTCCGCAAGGCGGAGCTCATCTCCCAGCTGCGGAACCACTAGGCGGCGCCCGATGGCGCGCTTCGGCATCGAGGAGGAGTTCGTCTTCCTCGACGACGCGACACTGGTGCCGATCGGGATCAGCGACGCGGATCGCCAGGTGCTCGCGCACCGGGCGGCGCAGGGGCGGGTGCTCGCCGAGTACCTGACCTGTCAGGTGGAGTGCGTGACCGATCCGGTCGAGACGCTCGCCGAGGCCGGAGCACAGGTGCGTCATCTTCGCGGCCTGGTTGGCGAGCACGCTGCCGAGCGCGGTGCCGTCGCCGCGGCATCCGGCACCGCGTTCGCGACCACCGGATCGCTCACCGTCGTGTCGGCACCGCACTACGACGATGTCGCGGCGCACCTCGCCCACATCACCCGCGGCCACGAGGTGAACGGCCTGCACGTGCACGTCGAGATCGACGACGACGAGGAGCGCGTCCAGGCCCTCAACCGGGTGCGCGGCTGGCTGCCGGTGCTGCTCGCACTCACCGGCGACAGCCCCTTCGCCGACGGCGTCGACACGCGCTTCGCCAGCTGGCGAAGCGTCGTGATGCGCCGCCTCCCCTCGTCATGGAGCCCACCGCGGTTCCACGACCTCGACGACTACCGCTCGCAGGTCGGCCGCCTGATCGAGCTGCACGCCATCGCCGACGCGGCATCCCTCTCCTGGGCCGCCAGGGTCTCCGAGCGCTTCCCGACCGTCGAGATCCGAGTGTTCGACGCGCAACTGCATCCGGACGACACCCTGTTCGCGGCGGCACTCACCCGCGCGATCGCCGTGACCGGCGACCTCCGCGCCTCGCATGCCCGCATCGACCAGCTCGACGCCTCGCTGTGGACCGCGGCCAGGCACGGCATGGACGCCCGCCTCGTCGATCCGGCGAGCGCAGAGGTCTCGGATGCCTGGACGCTCGCGGGCGCGCTGCTCGACGCCGTCCGGCCAGCGCTCGAGGAGCACGGCGACCTCGCCTTCGCGGAGGATCGGCTCGCACTGGTCCGCAGCGACGGCACCGGCGCCGATCGACAACGGGCGGCGTTCGAGTCGGGCGGGGTGTCCGGCCTCAGCCGGCTCTACCGCGAGGGCACGCTCTCTCCGCACGACGAGCACTGACCGCCCTCCGACGTCGTCCCCCCGGGAGTATCGTCAGGCTGTGGCCTCCTTCGCCCCGCTCCAGCGGCTCGTGATCTCGATCGCCGTGCTGGCGTCGTTCGTAACGTTCCTCGACGGCACCGTCGTGACCGTCGCGCTGCCGGCCATCAGCCGAGAGCTCGGCGGTGGCATCACGACGCAGCAATGGGTCGTCGACGCATATCTGATCACGCTGAGCGCGCTGATCCTGCTCGCCGGCTCCGTCGCCGACGCCTACGGCCGCGTCGTCGTGATGCGGGTCGGACTGATCGCCTTCGGCATCGCCTCGATCGCCGTCGCCGCCTCGATCGATCCGATCATGCTGATCGTCTCCCGGGCGGCGCAGGGCGCTGCCGGTGCGCTGCTCGTGCCGAGCTCGCTCGCCCTGATCACCGCCACCATGCGCTCCGACGTGCAGTCGAGGGCGATCGGCGTGTGGACCGCGTTCACCACGGGCGCCCAGCTGGTCGGACCGCTGCTCGGCGGGCTGTTCGTGGACTACCTGTCATGGCGCTTCGTCTTCCTCATCAACGTCATCCCGATCGGCATCACCCTGCTGCTGCTCGCCCGCCTGCATCTGCCTGAGCATCCGCGGGGCGTGAAAGTCGACTGGTGGAGCGGGGCCCTGTGCGCGATCGGCCTCGGCGCCGTCGTGTTCGCCCTGATCGAGCAGCCGAACCTCGGCTGGGGCTCGCCGGCGATCTGGCTGCCCGGCATCCTCGGCGCTCTCCTCTTCGCGTGGTTCCTGATCCGCCAGCAGCGCTCGCCCGCTCCCCTCATGCCGCTCTGGCTGTTCCGGGTGCGGGACTTCGGCTGGGGCAACCTGGCGACCCTGTTCGTCTACGCGGCGCTCTCGCTGAACGGCTTCGTGATCGGCGTCTACCTGCAGCAGGGAGCGGGCCTCTCGGCGACAGCGGCCGGACTCGCGAGCCTGCCGCTCACCATCCTGATGATCCTGCTCAGCTCGCGCGCAGGGCTCTGGGCCGGCCGCTTCGGCCCACGGATCTTCATGACGGTCGGCCCGCTCCTGATGGCGGCAGGTACCCTGCTCCTGCTGACCGTCTCGACGGACTTCTCGTACTGGTGGCAGGTGCTGCCGGCCATGATCGTGATGGGCCTCGGCCTCTCGCTCACGGTGGCCCCGCTGACCTCGGCGATCCTCGGCGCGATCGACGAGTCGCACTCCGGGATCGCCTCGGCCGTGAACAACGCGGTCTCCCGCGTCGCAGGGCTCCTCGTGGTCGCGATGCTCTCGACGATCGTCGGCGGCGCCCTCGATCTCAACGGCTTCCACAACGCCGCGTGGGTGACCGCGACGCTGCTCGTCCTGGGTGGCGCGGTGTCGTGGATCGGCATCCGCCGCAACCCGGTCGAGGCATCGGATGCCGCCGCCGAGGCTCCCGGTGGACCGGTGCCGTCACCCCGTTGACGGCGTCCAGAGAGCTCGACGTGATCGAGCGGTACGACGATGCTCGCTCGTCATCGACCTATGCTGAAGGGATGAGCTCGAAGGAGATCGGCGAACTGTACGGGGCGAAGCGCTGAATCGCGCGACCGGAGCCGTGGCGCTGCTCGCCGCCGCGGTGCTCGCCCTCACCGGCTGCGCCGAGACGACCGGGCACGTGGGGCACGCAGGGAACGGGACGGATGCCGCGGCATCCGCAGTTCCGACAGGATTCCCGGCCGGCGCGGTTCCCGACTATCAGCTCGGCGGCTCCTACGACCCGGCGGCCGAGGTGGGCATCGTCGGGCGGGATCGGTCCGCAGAGCCGGCACCAGGCATCTACTCGATCTGTTACGTGAACGGCTTCCAGACGCAGCCAGGCGAGCTCGACACCTGGGCCGAGGATCTGCTGCTGCATCGCGACGGTGAGCCGGTGTTCGATCCGGACTGGCCGGACGAGGTGCTGGTCGACACCTCGACCGCTGCACAGCGCGAGCGCATCGCGCAGCAGGTGACGCCGTGGATCGATGCCTGCGCGGATGCCGGTTTCCAGGCCGTCGAGTTCGACAATCTCGACTCGTACACGCGCTCTGAGGGCGCACTCACGCTCGACGACAACCTCCGGCTCGCGACGATGCTGGTCGACGCAGCCCACGCCGCCGGACTCGCGGCCGGGCAGAAGAACGCCGCCGAGGATGCGCGGGTGCTGCACGAGCAGGCCGGCTTCGACTTCGCGGTCACCGAGGAGTGCGCGGCCTACCAGGAGTGCGGGGCGTACACCGAGGTCTACGGCGACAGCGTGATCGACATCGAGTACAGCGATGAGCTGCCTCGCGAGTTCGCGGAGATGTGCGCGGACCCCGACTCCCCCGCGTCGATGGTGCTGCGCGACCGCGACCTCGTCACGCCAGACGACGACGCGTACGTGTTCGAGACCTGCGCCGACTGAGACGCGGGAGCGGAAGGAACCACGCCGGCCGCGCCCTGTCAACGGGTGCGCGGCGAACACCGGAGTGCGCGAGGCTGGCACCCCGGCATCCGACACTCGGATCCGGCATCCGACATTCGATCTCCGATCTGAGAGGACTCCCCATGTCTGAACCGCGCTCGTACCCCGAGGACCAGGGCCCCTTCGACGCCGAGGCCGAGACCCCGGCCGGCGAGAAGACGTTCACCGCCGACGATCCTGCGGCGCCGGACGCCGTGCAATACGACGCCGACCAGCAGGATGCCGAGCAGGCCGATGAGCTCGAGCAGGGCGACGACGTCGAGCTCGACCCGCTGAAGCAGGGCGACGAGTCGAACGTCGATCCCGACCTCGGCATCTCGCAGTAGGCGGAGAACCGCCGGCGGCCCGCTCCGCTCAGATGTGAGCAGCCGCAGACCACCGGCGTGCGGGGAAAGTCGAGAAGCCGCACCCTCGAGGGCTTCCGCATCCCGCGCCACCGAACATAGGTCACGCACAGCATCGTCACGAGGGGCTTGCCCCCGGCGATGCGGATGCGGTAGTCCGCCGTTGGATGCCGGGGATCGGCGCCGCTACATTGATGGCATGACATCTCGCGTCGCCGCCATCGTGTTCAGGCTCGTGTTCGCCGCGCTCTCGCTGACTGCGGTGGCCGTGCAGTTCTTCGCCGTGACCATTCCCAACGGTCACAGCATCGTGAACTTCTTCTGCTACTTCACGAACCTCTCGAACATCATGATCTCGATCGTGTTCATCGTGAGCGCCGCCCGGCTGATCTCCGCACGGAAGGACGCGTCCGACGCGGATGTCGCGATCCGCGGCGGCGTGGTCGTGTACATCGCGTTCGTCGGCATCGTCTTCAACACGATCCTCGCTGACACCGACCTCGGCGACCTCATCCCGTGGGTCAACGTCATCGTGCACATGATCATCCCGATCGCTGGCGTCATCGACTGGATCGTCTGGGCCCCACGCCGGCACCTGTCGTTCCGTGTCGTCCTGTGGTGGATGATCTGGCCGGCGGTCTACGCGATCTTCTCGGTGACCCGCGGCGCGGTCGACGGTTTCTACCCCTACCCGTTCTTCAACCCGAGCGTCTCCGGTGGGTACGGCGGCGTCGCCCTCTGGTGCGCGGTACTCGTCGCGACCTTCTTCGTGCTCGCGGTGGTGGTGCGCTTGGTGGGCAACCTGCGACACCGCTCCGTGCACGCCGCTGCCGCCTGAGCGCGCCCTCACGACGGCGGATCACCGCTGACACGAGGAAGGCCCACCGGATCACCGGTGGGCCTTCCTCGTTCGCTGCAGGATCAGACCAGTGCGGCCCGGAGTCCTGCTGCCGCAGCCGCGACGTCGGAGGCACCGTAGATGGCGCCGCCGGCGACGGCGATCTGCGCGCCGGAGGCCTGCACGGCAGCGATCGACGAGGCGTTCACGCCGCCGGCGACCGAGAACGGCACACCTGCGGCGCGGCCGGCCTCGAGCAGCCCGTCGAGCGAGTAGCCCTCCTTGGCCTGCTCGTCGAGGCCCGCGTGCATCTCGACGAACTCGGCGCCGAGCGCGACGACCTCCTTCGCGCGGGCGGCCTTGTCTGCGACGCCGATCAGGTCGACGACGATGCCCTTGCCGTGCTTGGTGGCCGCCCTCACGGCGCCCGTGATGGTGCTGTCGTCGGCCGAGCCGAGCACCGTGACGAGGTCGGCGCCGGCGGCGAACGCGATCTCGGCCTCGAGCTCGCCGGCGTCCATGGTCTTCAGGTCGGCGAAGACGATCTTGTCGGGGTGCGCCTGCTTCATGGCGGTGACGACCGAGAGGCCCTCGCTCTTGATGAGCGGGGTGCCGAGCTCGAGGATGTCGACGTGCTCGGCGGCGGATGCCGCGAGGTCGAGCGCCGCTTCGGTGGTGAGCGTGTCGATGGCGAACTGGATCTTCATGTTCCTGCTTTCGTGAGGTGTCGGCCGGGCGGCCGGGGTCATTCGAGGTTCGAGTGGCGCGGCCAGAGCTCGTCGGCCGAGGCGCCGCTGCGCTGCCAGAGCGCGTGGAAGAGCGCATCTCCGAGCAGCATGACGGTCTGCTCGAACAGGCTGCCGGCGTACTGCACCGAGGCGGTGCCTGAACGGTCGAGCTTGCCGGCCGCCGGGACCGCGACGACGAGCTGCGAACGCTCGGCGACCGGCGACCCGGGTGCCGTCGTGATCGCGACGACGGTCGCACCTACCTCGCGCGCAGTCGTGGCTGCACGGACGATGCCGGTCGTCGTACCCGAGCCGGTGGCGGTGAGCAGCAGGTCGCCCTGCTCGATCGCGGGCGTCGTGGTGTCGCCGACGACGAACACCGTCAGCCCGAGGTGCATGAGCCGCATCGCGGTCATCCGCAGCGCGAGACCGGAGCGCCCGGCGCCGAGGAGGAACACGCGATCGGCGTCGAGGACCGCATCGGCGAGCGCGTCGATCGCACCGGGCTCGGTGTCGGCGAGCGCCTGGAGCGCGGCACCCGTCTCCGCCCGGACGATGTGGATCGCGTCGGCGGAGGTGAAGGTGGCAGTGCTCATCCTTCGATCATCGAGCGCCTCGCCTCGCACCGGGGTCCGCCGAATGTCTGGAAGAACTAGCCGTTCGGCTAGGACTATCCGATCGGCTAACCTCGGGAGCATGGCCACCACCGTCACGACCCACGGAGCAGTCACCTCGCAGGCTGCGCGTGTGCACAGCTCGGAGCAGGCCCGCATCCTCGCCGAGCAGTCCGACCGGCACGCGGTCACGCTCGAGTCGATCCTCGCGGTGCTGCGCTCGACGCGCCTCGGCGATCAGGCGGCCAGGCAGACGGCGATCGATGTGGCCGCCGCCGCGCTCGTCGAGCTGCGCACGGCATCAGATGTGCGCGAGAGCGACTTCCTCGAGCCCGTGGTCGGGGCCTTCGAGCGGCTGAAACGCGATCTGCGACCGCTCGTGCGCTTCGGGCAGCTCGACGTGCAGTTCGTCGAGCCGCCCGCGAACGGCCGTGCGCTGCCGGGGGCGGTCGCGTTGTCTGCTCGGGCGATCGTCCGCAACGCCGTGCTCGCCTTCGCGGATGCCGACGACGCCCGTCGGGTGCGCATCCAGTGGGACTGCGACGGCCTGAACCTGCTGATCGGCATCCGGGACGACGGCAGCGGAGAGCTCACCGCGCACGACGACGCTCTGCGCCGGATCGCCGAGCAGGTCAGTGCGACCGACGGCACCCTCAGCGTCTCCTCCACTCCGGGCTGGGGCAGCGACCTCAGCATCGTGCTGCCGCTGGACCCGCCGGCGGCGTCCGCCCACTCGGTCGAGGAGGACATCGACCTCAGCGAGCGGGAGCGCGAGGTGCTGCGACTCCTGAGCACCGGGGCCCGCAATGCGGAGATCGCCGCCGAGCTGCGCGTCAGCCCGCACACCGTGAAGTTCCACGTCTCGAAGCTGCTGCGCAAGACCGGCGCACGAAACCGAGCGGAACTCGCCGCGCTCGCGCGCTGAACCGAGGCGGCGGGGCGCGGCGCGCCCCCGTCGACCGGACGGGAGAATGGATGCATGTCCCCGAAGACCCCGCGGCGGCTGCTCGCCTCGGTGCGCAGGATCCTGCACACCGACCCCTCCACCGTCGCGCCGACCGAAGTCATGCCCATCATCGACGAGCGCACCGTGCCGAGGGTGCTCGATCTCGCGACCCGCATCGGCGAGTCGATGTTCGCGGTCGGAGCGTCGGCGCATGAGGTGACGCTCGCGATCACGCGGGTCTGCGACTCCTACGGCCTGCGCGGCGTGCAGGTCGATGTGACCTACAACTCGATCACGGTGTCGTTCCACCTGAGCGGCGAGGTGTGGCCGGAGACCCTGGTGCGCGTCGTGCGGGTCACCGCACCCGATCACGCCAAGCTCCAGCGCGTGCAGGCGCTCGTCTCCGACATCCGCGGCAGGCTCGACCTGGAGTCGGCCCGAACGGCCTTCCGCGTCATCCGCCGGGTGCCGTTCCGCTATCAGCAGCCGGTGGTCGTGGTCGCCCGCGCGCTGCTCGCTGTCGGCGTCAGCATCCTCCTCGGCGCGACGCCGATCATCGTCGGGCTCACGTTCGTCGCCGCCCTCGCCGCGGCACTCACCCAGGCCGGTCTCGCCCGCCTGCAGGTCCCCCTCTTCTTCAGCCAGATCGCCGGAGGCTTCGTGACGACCGTCGTGGCGGTGGCCGTGTCCGCGCTCGGCGCCGCCGGCATCGAGCCCTTCGTCGGCATCCGCCCATCGATCATCGTCGCATCGGGCATCGTGCTGATGCTCGCCGGCCTCACCGTGGTCGGGGCGGCGCAGGACGCGATCGACGGCTTCGCACTCACGGCCGGCGGACGCATCCTCGATCTCACGATGCAGACGCTCGGCGTCGTGATCGGCATCCTCGTCGGCCTCGAACTCGGCAGCGTGCTCGGGTTCACGATGGACCTGCCAGACGACCCAGCACCCTTCGGTCCGCTGCCGAGCGTGTTCGCCGGTGCGATCATCATCGCCGTCGCGGTGGCGGTCTTCAACGGTGCCGGCATCCGCATCATCCTCGTGAGTGCGCTGCTGAGCGCCATCACGATCGCCGGGTACACCGGATCCATCGCCCTGAACCTGCACCCTGCGGCCGCGAGCGCCGTGGGTGCGCTGCTCGCGAGCTTCATCGGCGTGATGATCGCACACAACCTGCACGTACCGTCGGTGGCTGTCACGACCGCGGCCATCGTGCCGCTCGTGCCCGGCGTCGCGGTCTTCCAGGGGCTGCTCGAGATGGTCCATACCGATGGCACGGCGACCGCGGTCGTCGGTGCGGGCGGCTCACTCGTGTATGCCGCCGTGATCGGGGTCGGACTGGCGTCCGGAGCCTCGCTCGGGCTCTACCTCGGCACGCCGGTGCGCGCCACGCTCGACAGCGTCACGAAGACCCGAGCCCGCGTGCGGCGCTGACCCGAGAACCTCAGTCGGGCAGCTGCTGCCCGGCGAGGATGAGGATGCGGCGCAGGTGCATCGCGCAGAGCACGCCTGGCCCCATCGAGCGGCGCACCTCGACGGTGCGATCGTCGACGGTCTCGAGCAGCAGCCGCACGGCACGGACGGCTTCGCCGCGCACGCGATGCGCCTCGGCCGAGTCGACGTCGTCGAGACCGATCACGAGGGCGACGGCGCGGCAGGCATCCGTCAGCGGCGCGACGACCGCAGCGTCGAGGTCGATCGCACCAGGGCGATCCCAGATCGTGTCGGCGATCGTCTCGGACACATCGCGGATGCGGTCGGCGATCCGGTCGAGCGCGGCCAACTGCGCGTGCACGTCGGCGGTGTGCGCCCGACTGCCGCGTGCGCGGAGGTTCCACCGCCGGCTCTCATCGGCATCGTCCAGCGTCGCCCTGACCGAGCGAGCGGTGCCGGCGAGGGCGTCCGCATCGACGGCCCACTGCTCGCGCTGCGGCGGCCACGAGTCCGACACGGCCTCGGCGATGTCGTCGAGGTGCGCTGCCAGCTGCGCGCGGAACTCGTGCACGCGCGCCTCGGCGTAGGCGGTGAGCGGCGCCGGCGCGATGATGAAGTTGACGACGAGGCCCACGACGACGCCGACCGCGGTCTGCGTGAGGTAGCCGAGCGAGTAGTCATCGGCGTTCTGGCCGCCGATGATGAGCACGAACAGCGCCGCGATCGGGACGTAGTCCCTCCCCGCGCCGAACCAGCCGGTGCCGGAGACCAGCACTCCGATGCCGACGATCAACGGGATGGTCCACCACGTCGGGCCGACCGTGATCACGATCAGTGCAGCGAGTCCGATCCCGGTCGCGAGGCCGAGCAGCGACTGCAGGCTCGACTTCGCCGACCCCATCAGCGTCGGGTACACGCTCAGCAGCGCGCCGAGCGGGGCGTAGTAGGGGTATTCGTCGGTGACGCCCGGCATGTGCGGGGCGATCCACCAGGCGAGGCCGACCGCGAGCGTCGTCTTCGCGACGAGCAGCAGTCGTGCCGGGTTGACGGCATCGCGCGCTGTCAGCGCAGCGGCGCGGCTGCGTCCGCGAAGATCTGTGATGATGACGACGACCCCTCTCGAGGTTCCAGCATCTCGTGTCCTGGCACGACATGCCCACCCCTTGACACGGCGATCGAAGGGCACGGATCTCACCCGGATCCAAGTGCTCAGCAAACTCTCAGCAAAAACTCGTGTCCCCCATTTGGGGGACACGGGAATCCGCGCTATTCTCGATCACGGCAGCTGGGGCTGCCATGGTGAAGCGTCTGGGGCGCAGCACCGATTGCAGTGAGCAGGACAGCCACACCCCCCGGTGGCAGCGCCCTCTCGAGAGTCAGGCTGGGGAGCCGAAACTCGAGAGGGGCGCGCCTGTTCACGACCTACGGCGAAGCCGTGAGCACGAACCGCACGGCCGTGGCATTGCCCGCCACGTCGTGCACCGCGAGCAGTATCCGGAATGCCGAGCACCGGCGCAGAGAACGGCGCCGCCACCGCTCAGGCGCCGGCGTACAGCTCGCCGACGGGAACCGCGACGGGCAGCACGTTGCCGGGTTGGGCCAGGGGGCATGCCCACGCGGGGTCGTAGGCGCACGACGGGTTGTACGCGAAGTTGAAGTCGAGCACGATCGTGCCCCGCTCGGCATCGGAGCCGAGGTCGGCGCCCTTGATCGTGTCGATGAGATAGCGCCCGCCGCCGTAGGTGCCGCCGGGGCGCCCCGCCAGCGCATCGCGAACCGGGATGAACAGTCCACCGCCGTAGGTGGTCAGTCGCCAGATGTCGAGGGATCCGGCATCCGGGATCTCGACCTTGCCGACCCGTTCGAAGGGCACGACGCCGTCGGTTCCGGTGGCGAAGTCGAAGCCGCCCGGGCCAGCCGGCAGGATCGGCAGCTCGAAGCGCCACGCGGCGTCATACGGAGCGATCGGCAATCCCTCGAACAGCGGCCGGTCGTCCGAGAGCAGCGGCGTCGCGGGGTGATGCAGGAGCAGCTCGTCGCGTTCGATCCGCCAGAGCTCGTGCGCGTCCTCAGGAGAGTCGGCCCGGCGCACGGCGTCGTAGAGGGCGAAGACACGGCGTCGCCAGTCGACGACCTGAGCGGCGGTGCGGGCGTTCGTTGCGGTCATGCAGCCCAGGCTACGCGGCGAGCGGCGAGCATGCTCGTCGACACAGGAGCGACCATCACGGCTGGATGACGCGGACCCAGGCCCGCTCGGCGTCGTCGGCGCGCGTGAGATTCACCTGCACCGCTCCGGCATACGGCAGCTGATACGTGAACTCGCCGGTTGGCGGGTCATCGCAGTCGAAGTCGCCCTCGGCGAGCATCCGCTGCTCGCCGTCGGCCGTCATGACCTCGAACCCGACACCGCTCCCCTCGCACTGCCCCTCGATCGTGAACGGTCGATCAGCGACGAGCACGGCAGGCCCCGCGATGACCTCGCCCGACGGGTCGTCGCCCACGTACTTGAGGGCGATCCCGACCTGCGTCGGTTCCGTCGTGTCCGGATACTCGAATGCCGATGCGGATGCCGACGGCGACGGCACCGGCGCCGGCGTCGATGGAGACGGCTCCGTCGTTCCCGCCCCGTCCGGCGCGTCGTTCGCGGTGCACCCGGTGAAGAAGCAGGCAGCGACGAGCGCGGCAGGGACGATGAGACGCGCACGGTTGTGAGTGTTCATGGTTCCCAGGCTAGGAACGCCCGTGCGGCTCGGACCATCCCCTTGCAGACCTCGGCAGATCTGCTACCGGCACTCGTGCGACGGGGTGGCGAGCACTCCTCCCCCTCCGGTCGACGCCGCGGCCTGCCGATACGCATCGAACCGAGCGCCCGCGGTCCCGTGACCGCGGGCGATCAGCCCCCACTGGTCAGTCGGCGCCGCAACGCGCGGCGGTGCACTCCAGGACCGTCCCGCTGGAGGTGTCCTTCGCCGTCGCGCCCGAATGCCTGAGGGCGACCGCGGCGAGCGGGTGGTCCCGGTCGTCGAGCGAGAGTGCGAAGCCGTTGGTGAATCCGGCGCCCGTGGCCACCGCACCGGCCAGCGGCACCGATGTGCGCGACGTGCAGGCCGCGTCATCGCAGGAGAGCAGGGCGATGTTCACCGCTGCATCGATCGTTCCGATGAGCGGACGACCACTCGCGTCGATCGCGAGGGCCGGCGCGTGCAGCAGCTCGGTGTCCGGCGTGATGTCGGTGAATTCCGCCGCCTCGCACGAGACATCTGCACAGGTGAAGAGCCGCATGACGTTCTGCTCGACGCCCCGGAACAGGATCACGGGCAGACCGTCTGCATTCATCGCGACCTGCGCGCCGTGGGTGGAGTCGAGGTCGGTGACGGATTCGCCCGCGACATCGGCGTCGAGCGTCTCGGTCGTCCACTCGCCGTCAGCGGTGGCGGTGATGACGCGCAGCGGGATGGCGCCGTCCTCGCCGATATCGTCCACGAGTGTGATCACGACCGAGCCATCGGGTGCGGACGCGATGTCGAGCGTGGTCGAGTTCGTGCTCCACAGGCTCCACTGCACCGGCATCGAGATACGGCTGCTGCCCGTGCACTCGGCGTCATCGCAGAAGTCGACGAAGAGCATCGAGTCGCGGAGCTCAGGGCGGACGATCGACGCGATCACCGGATTCGCACCACTCGAGTCGATCGCGACGGCCATGCGGGACTCGTTGATCCGCGCAGTGACCGACTCGGCGGGCCGGAACGCCGCATCGACGCTGCCGAGCACGCGCTCCTCGCCGGGGAAGCCGTACCACTTCGACGTCTCCCCTGCATCCGAAGCTTCCTCATCGAGCGGCACCGACCAGTCGTCGAGGGCCTCCGGAGTGCTGTGGGTCACACGCAGCTCGAAGCTCCCCTCGGTGGAGTCTGCACCCTCGATCGGGTACCACGACGCCGAGAGGAGCCCGCCGTCCTCGGCTGGCGCGATCGTCGTCGGGAGGATCGAGCGCATCTCGTGCTCCGGCCCGCAGGTCGCGCCATCGCACAGCAGCGCGATCGAGTCCTCGCCGGCCAGGCGGGAGAGCACGGCGGTGCCGCCGTCCCAGTGCACGATCTCCGAGGACTTCCAGACCCGTCGCACGTCGGCGGCGGCGTAGGCGGGCACGTGCCACGGGTTGATCGCGATCAGCACCCCCGCGACGATCGCCGGCACGAGCAGCACGCCGAGCCCGATGAGCACGCCCCCGCGCGGTGCACGCAGCGGCTCGGCGGTCTCACCGGAATCCGTCGAGGTGTTCTCGGCAGGCTGGAGCGGCCCCTGCACCCGGAGTGCCATGCCGCGAACCGCGACTGCGACCAGCAGCAGCTGCGTGAGCGCCGCCGGCACCAGCGCGAGCGCGACTCCGACGACCGGCGTCCACCACCCTGCAGGAAGCAGCCCGCCAGCCCAGCCGAGCCCGACCGAGATCAGACCGGTGAGGATGACGGTGACCGACACGGCGAATCGCGGGCTGCCCAGCGGCTCGGCCGCCTGACCCTGGAAGGCGCGCGGCGACCGCCATGCCGCGGCGAGCGCGGACGGGAGCGAGTGCGTGCCCGCCACGATCAGCGGCCAGGCGAGCAGCAGCGGCGCGAGCACGATCCCGAGCGGCAGCAGAGCGATGGCAGCCACGATGCCGACGATCGGCAGCACCGGAATGAGCACGCCGACGATGACGAGCACGACGCCTGCAGTGGCGAGCATGACGAGGGTCGCGAGCAGGATGCTGCCCGGACGACGCACTGCACCGGCCCATGCGGCACGCGCCGTGAGCCGACGCCCGTCGACGCGCGCGATCAGGGCGAGCGTGGCCGCGGTGATCCCGAACCCGACGGCGATGGCGACGGCCACGGCCAGGATCGCGATGCCCACGAGCACCTCCGGTCCGCCACGAAGCGCCGCGACCCGGCTGTTCGCGATGACCAGGTCGCCGGCGAACACCGTCATGACGATCGTCGCGACCACGATCACGACACCGGCGAACGGCACGGCGTACGCGACGGCCGGCTCCGGTGCGCCGAATGCCAGCGCTGCCGCTCGCGGCGGTCCGTAGATCCGCCGCGCGTGGCTCGAATCGGTACCCGAATCGCCCATGTGGCCCCCACCCTCCGATCCCGACCGATTCATCGAGACACCGGAGAAACTCTATCGGGGATGCGCGGATCGCTCGATGGAGAGAACTCCCCACCGCGGCATCCGACCGTCTCCGATCGGATCAGCGGGCGTCGAGCAGCCGCTCCCGCACCTGACGGCGGAGCACCTTGCCGATCAGCGAGCGAGGGAGGTCGTCGACCGCCGTGATGCGCTTGGGCACCTTGTAGGGAGTGAGCCTCGTTCGGCAGAAGTCGCGCAGCGCGCCCGCGTCGAGCACGGCACCGTCACGGAGCACCACGGCCGCTGCGACCTCCTCCCCGCCACTGGAGCGCGGCAGACCGACGACGGCCGCGGCGACGATATCGGGGTGGGCCTCGAGCGCATCCTCCACCTCGCTCGGCGACACGTTGAATCCGCCGGTGATGATGAGCTCCTTGAGCCGATCGACGATCGTCACGAACCCGTCGTCCGAGACCTCGGCGATGTCGCCGCTACGAAGCCATCCGTCGGCGAGCAGCACGTCGGCGGTCTCGCCATGGCGCCCCCAGTAGCCCTGGAACACCTGCGGGCCGCGGATGAGCAGCTCGCCCCGCTCGCCGGCCGGCAGGTCGACGTCGGTGTCAGCCGGGTCGACCACGCGGATCTCGGTGCTCGGGAAGGGCACGCCGACGGTTCCGGGGCGCCGGGTGCGTCCGATCGGATTGCCGAGAGCGACGGGCGAGCTCTCGGTCATGCCGTAGCCCTCGACGAGCAGGCCGCCCGTCGCCTCCTCCCAGCGCTGCACGGTCGCGACCGGCAGGCTCATCGCGCCGGAGATCGCGAACCGGACGGTCGAGAGGTCGATGGCGCCGCGGGCGGCAGCGCGGGCGAGCTGGTCATAGATCGGCGGAACCGCCGGGAGGAAGGTCGGCGGACTCGCCTTCGCCGCATCCGTCACCAGACCGAGGTCGAACGTCGGGAACAGCACGAGCTTCGCGCCGATGCTCATCGCGAAGGTCAGGCACAGCGTCATGCCATAGGCATGGAACAGGGGCAGCACCCCGTAGAACGTCTCTTCGCCGTCGACGAGGCCGGGAACCCAGGCGCGCCCCTGCATCGCGTTGGCGCGCAGGTTCGCGTGCGTGAGGATCGCGCCCTTCGGCACCCCGGTGGTTCCGCTCGTGTACTGCAGCAGCGCGGTGTCGCTCAACGTCGGACCCGCCACGCGCCGCGAGATCCGGCGGTGATCGATCAGCGTCTTCCAGGCGACGAGATGCCGCGCCTTCGGCGTCGTCGTCAGCTTCGCCCGCGACTCGCGCGCTTTCGGCACCGGCAGGCGCAGCAGCATCCGCTTCGACAACGGCATCGCCGCCGTGATGTCCACGCTCACGATGTGCTCGACCTTGAGGTCGGCTGGGAATCCGGCGACCGTGTCGGCGACCTTGTCCCACACGACGGCGACGCGCGCGCCGTGATCCTCGAACTGGTGCCGCAGTTCGCGGGCCGTGTAGAGCGGGTTGTGCTCGACCACGATCGCACCGAGGCGCAGCGTCGCGTAGAAGGCCACGACATGCTGCGGGGAGTTCGGCAGCACCAGAGCGACCCGGTCGCCCTTCTCGACCCCGAGCCGCCGCAAGCCTTCGGCTGCGCGCTCGATCTGCGCCCCGAGCTCACGGTAGGTCGTGACCGCGCCGAAGAACTCGAGGGCTGGGCGCTTGCCGTAGGCGTGCACGCTCGCGGCCATCATCTCCGGCAGCGTCTGCGTCGGCTCATCGATCTCCGCCGGCACGCCCTCCGCGTACGAGCTGAGCCACGGGCGGGATGCGTAGGGGGTGGCGGTCATGTCTCCATCCTCCCCCGCAGCCCCCCGTGTGTCAGCCGTGAGCGTCGGGCTCGGCCGCTTGTCAGCACGGTGTGGAGCTCCGCTTCGCTCGCAGGTGTCGCAGATGGTCACTTCCACATGGCGGATGCGGCCATCTGCGACACCAGCGATCGGAGCGGTGTCGCAGATGGTCGTCTCGGCGCGCCCGATGCGGCCATTCGCGACACCTCCGAGGCGCTGACGAGATTCGCGTGCGTCGCGTGCGGCTTACTTCCCCAGCAGGCCCGCCTCGGTGAGCCAGTCCTCAGCCGCCGTCGCAGCCGACGCCTTCTCGTCGCCCTCGACACGGTCGCGGAGCTCGATCAGGTCGTCCGTGGTGAGCTTCGCCGAGATGGCGTTGAGCACCTCTGCGAGCTTGTCGGAGTAGATGTCCTTCGAGAGCAGCGGGATCACGTTCTGCGCCGAGATCATGTTCTCCGGGTCCTCGAGCACGACGAGGTCCTCGCTGCTGATCGCCGGTGAGGTCGTGTAGATGTCGGCGACCTGGACCGTGCCGTCGACGAGCGCCTGCACCGTGTCGGGGCCGCCGAAGTCCTCGTACGGGACGAAGGTGACCTGGCCCGCGTCCACTCCGACGCCGTAGACGTCGCGGAGTCCCGGGATGCCGTAGCCGAGTTCGCCGAACTGCGGGTTCGAGGCCAGCGAGAAGGGCTCAAGCGCCTTCAGGTCTCCGATGGACTTCAGGTCGTTGTCCTCGGCGGTCTTCTTCGTGACGACATAGGCGTCCTTGTCCTCGGCGGCGGCCGAATCGAGCACCTGCAGGTCGTCGGCGGCCACCGCATCCGGCAGCGCTCCGTCGACATCCTCGGTCGTGCGCTCCGTGTATGCCGTGTCGTAGTAGGCCAGCAGGTTGCCGTTGTACTCCGGGATGAGGTTGATCGAGCCGTCCTGGAGCGCCGGGATCGTCTGCTGGCGCGGACCGATGTTGAATCTGGTCGACACGTCGAAGCCGCCGGCTTCGAGCGCCTGTGCGTAGATCTCGCCGAGGATCTCGCTCTCGGGGAAGGCGAACGACCCCACGATGACGGCGTCGCCCTTCGCGGACTCGCCGCTCGGCGCCGTCGGGTCGCTGGTCGCGCATCCGGCGAGTGCGAAGGCGGTGGTGACGGCGAGCAGGCCGGCGGTCACCCGGGTCTTGGTGGGTCGAGAGGTCATGCTGGGGTCCTTTCATCGAGGCTCGGTGCCAAGGCGGCATCCGAACCGTTTCGCTGCGACGTGCGGAGAGACGGGGAAGCTGTTCCCGCCGTGCGGGTGACGCGCTGGAGCAGCGCGAAGAGGCCGTCGACACCCAGCGCGAGAGCTGTCACCAGCAGCGCGCCGCCGAGGATCACGGTGTAGTCGTTCAGGCCGATGCCGGAGGAGATGATGCGCCCCAGGCCACCGAGCCCGACATAGGAGGCGATCGTGACCGTCGCGATGACCTGCAGCGCAGCCGCGCGGATGCCCCCGATGATCACCGGGAGCCCGAGCGGGATCTCGACCTTGCACAGGATCTGCAGTTCCGTCATCCCGATCGATCTCGCCGCGTCGATCGATTCGCGACCGACGCTCTCGAGCCCGGCGTACGCCCCGGCGAGGAGCGAGGGGATCGCCAGCAGGACGAACGCGATGATCGAACCGATGAGGACGGCCGGAGTGGTGCTGAGACCGGAGCGCAGCACCATCGTGAGGAAGAAGAGCACTCCGAGCGTCGGGAGCGCACGCATCGCCCCTGTGAAGCCGATCACGAACTGGCGACCGCGTCCGGTGTGTCCGATGAAGAAGCCGAGCGGCAGAGCGATGAGCATCGCCAGAGCCAGCGAGACACCCGAGTAGATGAGGTGCTCGACGAGCCGGTCTCCGATGGGAAGTGGACTCTGCGAGCCAGGCACCCAGCTCGCCGGATCGAAGATCCATCCGATGGCGTCGAGGAAGAAGTCCATCAGGCCACCGTGTCCGAGCGTGCCACGACTCGACGGGAGCTGCGGCTGTCGGTGCGGGGCTGCACCCGCACATCGGCGGCCCGGCTCCATGGCATCAGGACGCGGCCGAGCGCCACCAGGATCAGGTCGAACACGAGGGCGATGAGCAGGCTCATGACGATGCCGACGACGACCTCCTCGAGGATGCCGCGCTGCTTGCCGTTCTGGAACAGGTAGCCGAGGTTCTCGGAGCCGATGATCACGCCGACCGAGACGAGCGCGATGGTCGATACGGAGACGACGCGGAGGCCGGCGAGCAGCACGGGTCCCGCAAGCGGGAACTCGACGCGCCAGAACCGGCCGGCGCGTGAGAAGCCGGTCGCCTTCGCAGACTCGATGATGGACCGATCGACGGATCCGAAGGCGTCCGTCGCAGAGCGCAGCATGATCGCGACCGCGTAGATCGTGAGCGCGACGACCAGGTTCGTGTCATCGAGGATCCGGGTGCCGAGGATGACGGGCAGGATGACGAACAGCGGCAGGGACGGGATCGTGTACAGCAGACTGCCCGCGCTGATGATGAACGTCCTGGCGGTGCGATTTCGGCTGGCCACCCAGCCCAGCGGCACCGCGATCACGAATCCGAGGACGATCGGAAGGATCGCCAACCGGACATGATTCACCGTGAGACCGAAGATCAGGTCGAGGTTCGAGGCGATCCAGTTCACCGAAGCACCGTTCTGTGCGGTCTTGCTCCCCCGAATGAAGCAGGAACGAGCTTCGACTGAACCACAGAATGCCTCGATCGACAAGCCGAAGGCGGCTCAGTCGCCGAACGCTGCGAGCAGATCGGCGAAGTGATCGAGGTCTTCCGCCGACCACTTGCGCAGACGCTCCCCGAGTCTGGCCTGGTAGCGCGAACGGGCGAGCGCCACCCGTTCCTGCGCGAGTTCGGTGGCGACGAGCACTCTCGCCCGACGGTCGCCCTCGTCCCGAACGCTCTCGACGAGACCGAGCTGCTCGAGCTGACGCACGTGTCGGCTGACCGCCGACTTGTCGGTCTGCAGGCGCTCGATGATCGCACCGGCCGAGGTGGCCTTGCCCGTCGCGATCGAGGTGAGCACCTGGTAGCCCAACGGCTGCAGATCAGGATGCACGGTGGTCGCGGCTTCGCGCCAGCTCACCCTGATCCGGGCGAAGAGTCGGCCGAGCTCGTGCTCGACCCTGGTGATCGCGTGATCGAGGTCGACACGGTCATCGGCGCCGGCTGGTGCAGCGGCGGGCTCGCCCGTTCGGGCGGGTTCGTCGGAGGAGGCGCTCATGGTCGCCAGCTTACGGCGAAGCCCCGCCGTCCGATCGACGGCGGGGCTTCGTCCAACGATCCGATCAGATCTCCGCGAGCAACCGGAAGACCTTGGATGCTGCAGCGAGCTCGTCCTGCGTGAGCTCGGCCACGACCGTCCGCAGACGGGTGGCGTGTTCCCGGCGGAGCTCGGTGAGTGCGGAGCGGGCCTCCGGTGTCGCCGTCAGCACACGCAGCCGCCCGTCGCGCTCATCGGGCCGCGACTCGATCAGGCCCAGCTCTTCCAGCATCCGAACCTGCCGGCTGATGACCGACTTGTCGCTCTCGAAGCGTTCGGCGAGCTCGTGGGCGTTCGCGGTCTCGGCCCGCTCGATGAACGTCAGCAGCTTGTAGCCGCCGACCTGCAGTTCCGGGTCGACGCGCGCCGCCGACTCCTTCCAGAGCGACCTGGTCCTCGCGAAGATGAGGTTCAGGTGCGTCTGGAGGTCGCCGAGTGCGCTGTCCACGTCTTGGGACACCGCTGCTTCCGAGGTGACCACTTCAGCGCCTCGACTCCCGGTCTTCGCGCTCGAGCACGGTCACCGATCCGGTGGACGGCGACGTGGACTCGGCGCCGGCGATCCGGATCGTCCCGGTCGAGAGCGATGCGCCCACCTCGGCCTCGGCGACGTCGATCACCGATTCCTCGGCCTGCTCGCGCAGCTGCTCGGCGGCGTTCTTCGTCGACAGCGGCTTGTTCTTGATGAACGCGATCGCGATGATCGAGATCACGGCGAGCGGGATCGCGATGATGAACGCGTCGGCGATGCCGTGGCCGTATGCACCCTCGACGATCGAGCGGATCGTGTCAGGCAGCTGGGTCACCTTCGGCACATCGCCGGATGCGAGGTGCTGCAGCGCGTCGACCTCGTCCTGCGTGGTCGGAGTGAAGCCCTTCAGCGAGTCGGTCATGTAGTTCGCGACGCTCGTCGAGAGCATCGCACCCATGACCGTGACGCCGATGGTGCCGGCGATGGTGCGGAAGAAGTTGACGTTCGACGACGCGGCGCCGAGCTGGCGTGCCGGGGTGTCGTTCTGCACGATGAGCGTGAGGTTCTGCATGACCATGCCGAGGCCGGCGCCGAGCACGAACATGTAGACGGCGACCAGCGGGAACGGGGTGTCGTAGCGCAGCGTCGACATCAGGCTCACGCCGATCGTGGTCAGCGCGGCACCGGTGAGCATCCAGCCCTTCCACTTGCCGAAGCGGCTGACGAGTTGGCCGATGATGATGGATGCGCCCATCTGGCCGATGATCATCGGGATCGTCATGAGACCCGACTCGGTCGGTGTGGCGCCACGTGCGAGCTGGAAGTACTGGGCGAGGAACACCGAGGTGGCGAACATCGAGACGCCGATCGCGATCGAGGCGATGACCGATAGCGTGAAGGTGCGGTTTCGGAACAGCGACATCGGGACGATCGGTTCCTTCACGAAGAACTCGACCGTGATGAAGCCGGCGATCGCGACACCCGCGATGACCGCGAGCATGACGCTCGTCGAGGAGTCCCAGTCGAACTGGCTGCCACCCATCGAGACCCAGATGAGGAGCGTCGAGACGCCGACGGCGAGCAGCACGATGCCGAAGTAGTCGATCGACACCTTCGTGTCGCGCTGCGGCTTCGGCAGGTGCAGCGTGAACTGCAGCAGCACGATGGCGAGGATCGCGAACGGCACCCCGACGAAGAAGTTGGAGCGCCAGCCCCCCACATCGGTGAGGAGTCCACCGAGAAGCGGGCCACCGATCGTGCCGAGGGCCATGATGCCGCCGACGACGCCCATGTACTTGCCGCGCTCACGCGGGGAGATGATGAGGGCGACCGCGATCATGACGAGCGACATCAGGCCGCCGACGCCGATGCCCTGCACGACGCGGACCGCGATGAGCATGTTGGTGTCGGTCGAGAAGCCGGCGATCACGGTGCCGACGGTGAAGATGATGAGCGACAGCTGCACCAGGATCTTGCGGTCGACGAGGTCGGCGAGCTTGCCCCAGATCGGGGTGGAGACGGCGGTTGCGAGCAGGCTGGCCGTGATGACCCAGGTGTACTGGGACTGCGTGCCGCCGAGGTCGGCGATGATGACCGGCATCGAGGTCGACACCACGGTGCCCGAGAGCACGGCGACGAACATGCCGACGACGAGGCCGGAGATCGCGGTGAAGACCTCGCGGGGCGAACGCGTCGCCTCGGAGATGGAGGGTGAGGAAGGGGTTGTCACAGTTGGAGAGCTCCTGCGTAGAAAGTTGATAAGAGTCAACCATACGCCTGTAGTTGCAAAAGTGCAACTATCTGGAGACAGTCGGCATGAGCGCTGGCGCGAGCTCGATACGACGACCACGCCACGCGGGTGTGTACTCGAAGGCGTAGCCGCGTCCGGACGGCGCCACAGCGCCGACATGCTCACCCCAGATGTTGACGTTCAGCACCTCGACACGTCTGTACGTCACGATGCGCGCCTCGACACCCGCCGGGGCTCCTTGCGGCCCTCGGCCGCTCGGGCGACGGCGAGGGGGCTGACCGCAGGTTCGGGCTCGAGCGTCTCCAGCCAGTCCTCACGGCCAAGAGCACGCAGCACCTTGATGAGGGTCCGAAGCGAGGAGCCCTTGCCCGACTCCAGGTTGACGAGTGTGCCAGGGCTGATGTTCGCCGCCGCCGCGAGAGCGCGCTGGTCGACGTCGGCCAGCAGGCGTGCACGCCGTACCTGAGCCCCGAATTCAACCTCATTCATGATCACCGCTTTTCTGTTGATTGACCCTGATTCAATAGTCAATAATCAAAAAATCGATGATTCATTCCGGCAATGCTGGAGGCTGTTCGATGCCGCCGATGCCATCCATCATCGAGGCTCCGGTGTTCCGTCGTGGTCGACGCGCGTCGATCTGAGATCTACTCTTCGTTCTCGAAGCTGTCGCTGTAGACGATGAATCCGCGCGGGGAGATCTTGGCGGTGGCGTCGCGGAGCAGCAGCGCCGTCAGCTCCTCGACGGTCTTGCCGTTCCGGTCGGCGACCGCCTCGAGGTCGTCGCCGAGGGCGTCGATCGCCTCCTGCCCGCCCATCGCCTCGGGGAGGACGGATCCGAATGCCGGTGTGGGTTCCACGGTGCCGCCTTCAGTGCTGTCGTCGGAATCGGTCGGGGTCGTCGTCGGGGTCGCCGTCGCCTGCGGTGAGGCGGATGCGTCTGCACCGGGCACCGCGCTCCCGCGATTCATCGACAGCACTCCCACGATGAGGATGCCGGCCACGAGCACCACCGTGATGACGATGGCGATGATGAGGGGGCGTCTCCTGCTCGGTCGTCCGAGTGACTCGCTCACGTGCGGCTCCTCTCTTCGGCTGTCCATCCAGCGAATCATCGATCCACGGTGAACGGAACCCCGTCTCCCGGATCGTGGTGGGACTGGAGATGGGAACGCGGGGCGGGGATCATGATCCCCACCCCGCGTTCTCCGGACCTCAGTGCGGGTCAGGCTTCCAGCGACAGAGCCTTCCGTCGCGCGTAGAGCACGACGCCGCCACCGATGAGGAGCAGGACGACTGCCATGCCGGCGATCGGCGTGGCGTCGAAGCCCATGCCGGTCGAGGCGAGGTTGTCATCCGAGCCGCCGCCACCGGTGCCAGGCGCTGCCTGGACCGTGAACGTGATGCTGTTGCTGATCTCCGAGATCTCGGTCCCGAGGTTCTGCACCGCGGTCGCGGTGTAGGTGCCGTTCGCGAGGGCGGATGCCACTGCGACCGACCAGGTGCCGTTCTCAGCCACGGTGGCCTGTACGGTGGCGACCGCAGCGCCGTCGGCGTTGCGGATCGTGACCGTCACCACGGCGCCTGCGACACCGGTGCCGGAGATGGTCGGCGTGGTGTCTTCCACGGTCGAGCCGGAGGTCGGACCCGTGATGGCCGGTGCAGCGATGGGCGCCGCCGGGGCGACGACGGTCACGGACTGCGTGCCGGGGATGACGATCGTGCCGACGGTCTGCGCTGCGACGATCTCGGTGCTGCCGAACTCGTTCGCCGTGACGGTGCCGGTCCAGTCGCCGTTCTCGTCAGCGGTGACCGTGTCGACGACCGTGCCGCCGACCGACAGGGTGACGGTCGCGTTCGGCGTCGCGGTTCCGGTGACCTCGATCTCCTCGCCGCCCGTGACGGCGGAGCCGTCGGTCGGGGTCTCGATCACGAGAGGAGCGGAGTCGAACGCCTCAGCGGAGCCGGAGAGGCTGTAGTTGCCGAGGCTGCCGTACCGGACGTAGCCGTTGGCGTTGTCAGCGGTGGCCGTCGTCGGGTCACCCGCACCGACGCCCTCCACCGTCAGGTAGTAGGTTCCCGCTGCCAGGTCGGCGGCGGTGACCGAGGCACCGAGGCCGCTCGCCACGGAGTCCGAGACGCGAGCCGATGCGGGGTCGTCCGTCGCGAGGACGGTGCCTGCAGCATCCGTCACCGTCAGCTTCGCATCGAGGTTCGGGGAGATGTCGGCGACCTCGACCGTCGCGGTGAGCTCGCCACCGGCGGTCGTGACGGCGTACACGTCGACGTCGGTGGTGCGCACGATGACCTCAGCCGCAGCGAAGGTGCCATCGGCGTTGTCGAGCGCCTGCGCCGCCGCCGGCGTGTTGCCGACGTTGTCCGCCGCGTAATCGGCACGGTCTGCGTACGAGAAGTTCAGCGTGAGCTGCGGGCCCGCCGGCTCGCAGTCGCCGTTCACGCCGAGCGCGAAGAAGACGTCGCCGGGCTGCGGGTTCGACGGGTTTCCGGACTGCACGCACACACTTGTTGCGGTGTACGGCGTGCCGTCGGGAAGGGAAGCGTTGACGTAGACCGCGGTGACCGCCGAACGATCGGTGATCGCTGCGAGGTCATCCTGGGCGTTCGTCGCTCCGGCATATCCGCCGGCCGACCACTGGCTGAGCGGCACGTAGTATGCGGCACCCATGATCGTGCCCCAGACACCACTCTCCGGCGCGTAGTACTCTCCGCCGCCGGCACCGGAGATGCCGTCGTGCTCGAGGCCGAAGTTGTGTCCGGACTCGTGGGCGACGATCTCGGCGATCGCCTTCGGCGACCCGCCGGTGCCCTCGGTGAACACGAGCGCGCCGCTCAGGAACTCGGAGCCGGTGCCGCCGAGCCAGGCGATGCCGCCGTTGCCTGCCGCAGCCGGAAGCACCTCGTCGTAGGAGTCCGTGATGATGACGTGCGAACCGTAGACGTTGTCGTCAGCGGAGGTCTTGTAGAGCTGGTCGTCGCTCGGACGCGTGGTCGTCACGTTCACGTTGAACGGCGCGTAGTCCTCGGCGACGGCTGCCCAGACCGCTGCGCGATCGGTCACCAGCGCGGCGGGCGCGAAGTCGAGGCTCTCGGTCTCGGCTTCGACGTTCCAGAGCGTTCCTTCGAGCGTCTCGCCGTCGAAGTCGAGATAGACGGTGACCGGTGCGCCGGGGCGCGACCCGCCAGCGGGCGTTCCGGGGATCGCAGCGCCCTCGGGCGCGGCACGAAGCGCCAGGTTCCTCAGATCGGCTGATTCGTGCGCCTGGTCGTTGTAGTAGAAGAAACCGTGGTCGGTGACGCTGATGAGGCCGGCCTCCTCGAGCTTCTCGATCGCTTCGGGCGTGTCACCCGACTGCGCAGCAGCACGCTCGTACTTCGTCGCGGAGCTCTGCAGCTCGACCGGGGCGTCCGGGACGTCTTCCGCGGCGGCCGGAACAGCCGCTCCTCCGAACGCCAATGCGCCTGCTCCGAGTGTTGCGACGGCACTCGTCAACCACCGTGATTGGGTCTTCTTCACTTTTTTCCCCCGAATAGATAAATGGACAACGTTGAGCAATATATCAGCTCACAGCGAACCATCAAGTTTCTCTCAGGCGGCTCACAGGTGAACGTTCCGGGGCAAAAACACGGGGACGGCATCGTCGTCATGGTCGCGCAGTCACCGCGCTGCGAGGATGAACGACATGATCACGGTTCACCTGCGGTATGAGATCGACCCGGACAAGCTCGACGACTTCACCGAGTACGGACGCGCCTGGATCCGGCTGGTGGCGAAGCACGGCGGCATCCATCACGGCTATTTCATGCCGAGTGAGGGCGACAGCGACGAGGCGTTCGCGCTGTTCACGTTCCCCTCCCTGGCCGAGTACGAGGTCTACCGGACTGCCTCCAAGACCGACCCGGAGTGCGTGGAGGCGTTCGAGCTGGCGCGGAGGACGCAGTGCATCCGCCGGTACGAGCGCCGCTTCCTCAGCCCCGTGTTCTCGGCAGATGCGGACTGAGATGCCCGCGCGCTGACCTCCCGGAAAACACCGCTCGGACTCCGCAGACCCGCATGATCGGGGAGTCCTCGCCGACGGTCACTGCGTTCCGGTGGCGAGCTCCTGGCGAAGCAGTGCGGCACCCGCGCTGAGCGCTCGGAGCTTGCCGCGTGCGACGTCACGAGGCAGCGGCGCCAGGCCGCAGTTCGTGCTCGGGATGAGCTTGTCCGCGTCGACGAAGCGGAGCGCGTTGCGAAGGGTGTCGGCGACCTCTTCCGGGGTCTCGATCGTGTTGCTGGCGACGTCGATGGCTCCGAGCATGACCCGCTTGCCCCTGACGAGCTCGATGAGCTCCAGAGGGACGTGGGAGTGGTGGCTCTCGAGCGAGATGGTGTCGATGTTCGAGCGCTGCAGCAACGGGAACGAGGTCTCGTACTGCCGCCACTCCGCGCCGAGGGTCGCCTTCCAGTCGGTGTTCGCCTTGATGCCGTAGCCGTAGCAGATGTGCACGACGGTCTCGGCACGCAGTCCTTCGGCCGCACGCTCGAGCACCGCGATGCCCCAGTCCCGCACGTCGTCGAAGAACACATTGAATGCCGGCTCATCGAACTGGATGATGTCGACGCCCGCGGCCTCGAGCTCTCGCGCCTCCTGATTGAGGATCGTCGCGAACTCCCAGGCCAGCTTCTCGCGGCTCTTGTAGTGGCGATCGGAGAGCGTGTCGATCATCGTCATCGGGCCGGGCAGGGCCCACTTGATCGGCTGATCGGTCTGCTGACGGAGGAACTTCGCATCTTCGACGAAGACGGGCTTCTCGCGGCTCACCGCGCCCACGACCGTCGGCACGCTGGCGTCGTACCGGTCGCGGATGCGAACCGTCTCCCGCTGGTCGAAATCGACGCCGGAGAGGTGCTCGATGAACGTCGTGACGAAGTGCTGGCGTGTCTGCTCTCCGTCGCTGACGATATCGATGCCGGCATGGCGCTGCTCTTGGGCGGCGATGCGCAGCGCATCCTGCCTGCCCTCGATCAGCGCGTCACCCTCCAGCTTCCAGGGAGACCAGAGGGTCTCGGGCTGGGCGAGCCAGGACGGCTTCGGGAGGCTACCGACGATGGATGTCGGAAGAAGCGTGTGCATGTTGGGTGATTCTCCGTTGGTCATCCGACAGGAACGAGGGAGTCGGCGGCCCACCGCTCGAGGAGATCGCCGTGCGGCTTCATGAGGTGTTCGTCCGCATACTTGCCCTGCTCGGCCGCGAGCCGGCTGCGCTCGTCGCGATCGTAGGCGATCTTCGTCACCGAGTAGTCCTGCTGCTCGAGGCTCGGCTGATACACCTTCGCTGCAGCCGAGTTCGCGTTGTAGATCTCCGGTCGGTAGATCTTCTGGAACGTCTCCATCGTGCTGATCGTGCCGATGAGCTGGAGGTTCGTGTAGTCGCCGAGCAGGTCGCCGCGGAAGTAGAAGGCCAGCGGCGCGACGCTGCCGCGCGGCATGAAGTACCGGACCGAGAGGCCCATCTTGCCGAAGTACGCATCGGTCAGCGATGGGTCCTTCTGCTCGTACTCGACACCGAGGATCGGGTGGTGATTCTCGGTGCGGCGGTAGGTCTTGCTCGTCGAGACGCTGATGCAGATCACGGGCGACACCGTGAAGCGCTCCCGATAGGTCTCCGAGTCGAGGAAGTGCTGGAAGAGCTTGCCGTGCAGATCGCCGAAGTCGGCGGGAACGGCGAACCCGCCAGCTGCTTCACTCGCCGCCGGCAGCCGCACGCTGAAGTCGAAGTCGCGCACGTAGGAGGAGAAGTTGTTCCCCACGATCCCGTGGCTGCGCGTTCCGGTGAGACGGTCGAGGATCTGGATATCCAGGACCTCGAGCAGCGGGAACTCCTGGTCCTCGCCCTCGGCGGCGAACTGGACCGCGACCGAGACGATCTCGAGTTCGACGGTGTAGCGATCCCCGTCCGGGTTGTCCCAGCCCGCGAGGTCGTTGAACCGACGGTCGATCATCGTCAGGGCGTTGCGGAGGTTCTGCTGACGGTGCTCACCCCGCGCGAGGTTGGCGAAGTTCGTGGTGATCCGGGAGTTGTCCGACGGCGAATAGTCCTCGTCGAAGCGGGTCGTCGTGATGCGGAACTTGAATTCGTGTGACATGAGGTGCCAATCGGTGTGCTGATCGGCCGGACTCGGCCTCGCGAACAGGGGGTACTCCATGGTGCAGCCCGAACACCTCTATCGAGAAATGCACTGCGCCTATCCCATGGCATAGTCTTCAGCTATGGCAAGACGCTCGAGCGGGATCACTCTCCAGCAGCTCACGTACTTCATCGAAGTGGCAGCGGAGGGGTCGATCAGTGCGGCCGCCGACCTGCTCTACGTCGCCCAGCCGACCATGTCGGCGGCGATGAAAGACCTCGAGGGGCGAGTCGGCCACGCGTTGCTCCTCCGCTCGGCACGCGGCGTGACGCTCACCACCGACGGTGTGGAGTTCCTCGGCTACGCCCGCCAGGTCGTCGAGCAGGTCGCGCTCCTCGAACAGCGCTACCTCGGTCGCCCTCCGTCCAGGCGCCTGCTCGGGGTGTCCACGCAGCATTACTCGTTCGCGGTCGACGCGATGGTCCGCATGGTGAAGGCGAGCGCTGCGGCCGAGTACGAGTTCTCACTGCGGGAGACACGCACCTGGGAGATCATCGAGGACGTCCGCACCCTCCGCAGCGAGCTGGGGATCCTCTACCGCAATGATTTCAATCGGAACGTCATCGACAAGCTGCTCCGTGACTCCGGGCTCGCGTTCCGCCCGCTCTTCGTCGCCGAGCCGCACATCTTCATCTCCCGCAAGAACCCGCTCGCCTCTCGCGATCACGTGACCCTCGACGACCTCGCTCATGTCCCGCGGCTCACCTTCGACCAGGGCGCGAACAACTCCTTCTACTTCGCCGAGGAGATCCTCTCCACGCTCTCGAGCCCCCAGGAGATCCGCGTCTCCGACCGTGCGACGATCTTCAACCTCATGATCGGCCTCGATGGCTACACCATCTCGACAGGAATCATCAGCGACGACCTCGATCCCGAGATCGTCGCCATCCCGCTCGACGTCGACGAACGCATCGAGATCGGCTGGATCGGTCACTCGGCGATACCGCTCACCGACCAGGCGCAGCGCTACCTCGCCGAGCTGCGAACCGTCGTCTCGGGTTTCGGGGTGACGCTGCTCGGCTGATCGCGCTGCAACGCGGCCACGCCGGTGGGGATGGCGGGCTGGAACCTCGCGCACCCCCGCCGTCACGTGTGGTCGAGCGGTCGACCGCGCGTCGCCGTGGTCGTCACGACGCATTCACCGCTCAGCGGCTCGCCCACCCCGACGCACCCGTGCGTCGCACGCACTCGGACCTCCACCCCCCGGGGAGCGAGTGCCCGGACGAGGGCGTCCGCGATGTCATCCGTGAGACGCTCCTGCAACTGCGGACGAGCGGCCGCTGAGCGCACCAGGCCGGCGAGTCGGCTGAGTCCTGCGAGCTTCCGCGCAGGCGCATAGGTGACGTCGACCGTGCCGGCGAAGGGAAGCAGATGGTGCTCGCAGAACGACCGGAAGGGGATCGCCTCCATCGAAACCGTGCCGAGTCCGTCCGACTCACCGACCGTCATCGGCGTGCCGATCTCCGCCGCAGGATCGTCGGCGACGTGTGCGAACAACGCGAGGTAGTAGTCGGCGACACGCTCGGGCGTGCGCTCCATCCCGGCGCGAACGGGATCAGCGCCCACCACGGCCAGGAGGTCGCGCACAGCTTCGATCGCGCGTCGTCGGTCTGGCGCTACGGGTGCATCTGCGCCGAGCGCCCGGAGTCGGGTCTCGCTCATTGGAAGACGATCGTCTGGTTGCCGTGTCGGATGACTCGATCCTCAGCGTGCCATTGCACGGCTCGAGAGAGCACCGCACGCTCGACATCGGCACCGCGTCGCTGCAGATCGGCGGTGGTGTCGGCGTGCGTGACGCGCACGACGTCTTGTTCGATGATGGGCCCCTCGTCGAGCTCGGCGGTGACGTAGTGGCTGGTCGCTCCGATCAGCTTCACGCCGCGCTCCTTCGCCTTGCGATAGGGCCCAGCGCCGATGAAGGCAGGGAGGAACGAATGATGGATGTTGATGACCGGAACTCCGAGCGCGGAGATGAACTCCTCTGAGAGGATCTGCATGTAGCGCGCCAGGACGACGAAGTCCACGTTCCCGGTGAGCAGGCGCAGGATCTCAGCTTCGGCGTCGGTTTTGTCGGCCCCGCGTGCGGGCACATGGAAGAACGGTACGCCGAACGATCTCACGTCCTCGGCCGTGTTGGTGTGGTTCGAGATCACCATCGGGATGTTCACTCGAAGCTCTCCGCGACGCCGGCGCCAGAGGAGGTCGAGCAGACAGTGATCGCTCGTCGATGCCAGGATGGCCATCCGTTTGGGCTGCGCATGGTCCGTGAGGGTCCAGTCGACTGCGAACGGTGTCAACGTGGATTCGAGGTCTTCGCGGATCTCGGGCAGCTGCGCGATGAGATCGCGCCGATGAAAGAGCACTCGCTGGAAGAAGTTCCCGCCCTCCGGATCATCCGAGTATTGATCGAGCGAGACGATGTTGGCTTCGTGACGTGTGATCAGCGTCGTCACCGCGGCGACGAGCCCGCGCTTGTCCGGGCCCCAGACGATCAGGCACGCCTGCTCGAGCTCCGGGGTCTCGAGAGGGGTCATCGCGCCACCATCCGCTCACGATCGGCCGCGTAGCTCTTCACCCAGTCCGACGTCGCCAGCAGGCCGCCGAAGGTGTAGAAGTGCAGCGCGACATCTCCCGAGGCCGGATCGGCCGCGAGAAGCGCGGACAGATCGTCGATGAACTGCTCCGGGCCGGCCGTGCCCATGAGATTGGTGAGCGCGAACCCGTACTTCTTGACGATCATCGCGTTGGCCCCGACACCGAATCGCCGAGCGAAGGCGATGAGGCGTTTGATTCCGGCCGGTCCAGGAGTTCCGATTCGGATCTGCGCGTCGATTCCGCGCGAGCGGACCTCTCGCACCCACGCCAGAACAGGGTCAGTGTCGAACGAGAACTGGGTGAGGACGACCGAATCGAGCCCCGCGTCAGCGATCGCCGCTGCTTTCGCCTCGAGATGCTCCCAGAGGATCTCGGACGGGATGTCCGGATGCCCTTCGGGATAGCCGGCGATGCTCACTTCACGCACCCCGTACTTCTGCAGCAGTCCGGAGCGGATCACGGACAGCGCATCGGGAAACGGCCCCTCGGGTTCGGCGGGGTCCCCGCCGACCGAGAACACGTGCTCCGTCGCGCCGATGTCCGCCAGGCGCGCGAGAAACTGCTCGAGCTGCGACTGAGACCCCAGTCGTCGCGCCGAGATGTGCGGAACGGGGATGAATCCCGCCTGCGCGACCGCCTCAGCAGCAGCGATCCGCATCTGCAGGTCCTCATTGCCGAGGAACGTCACATTGACTTTCGTCCCCTTCGGGATCGAGTCGGCTGCTTCTCGCAGACCGGGGATGTCCTTGCCGGTCATCTCGAGCGAGAAGTCTCGAATGAGGCCGAGCGCCGCTGCGGCGTCCACCGGCTGTGTGTTTCGTGACACGTTCGTTTCCTTTCCCGCTTCGGACATTCTCGCCCAGCGGATGCTTCGGGTACTCGGCGCGCCACGCGCATCGAGTGGTTCTGCGCGAGGCGCCGCACGAAGCGGCGCCTCGCACAGAGTCAGGCGACCGCTGCGTTGGAGCGGTAGACGCCGCGCGCCTTCGCGACGAGCGGGGCTGGTGCCACAGTGGCGCGGATGCGCACCTGCACGTGGTCCTCCACGGCGGGCTTGGACGACGGAGTCGGCTCACCCCACACCAGCACCACCTCCGTGCCGGGTTCGGCGTGCGCGGCATCGACCACCGAGACCGACAGCATCGAGCGCTCGTTCGCCGAGTACCCGGTGTGGGTCGAACGACCGATGTACTCCCCGTCGAGGGATTCGATCCGGTCGTAGTGGTACGTGGCGTAGTGCGCGATCGGCAGATTGATGAACTTCGCTCCGACGCCCTCGCGGAACATCGAGCCGAACGCCTTCTCGACGTCTTCTCCGTTCCAGATCAGCGTGACCTTCTTGTTCGCCTCGGCCCGACCACTCGCGACCTGCTGCTCGAGCGCCTGACGACCGATGAAGTCGTGATCGAACTTCGTGATGCGGCCGTAGCCGACGTCGTACGGCGAGAAGAAGTAGTCCTCCACGTTCTCGGAGTAGAAGCTTCCTCCGAGAGACACCGTCGCATCGATCTCATCGGCGGCGAGCCATGCGCGGAAGCCCTCCGTGCTCTTGCCCGAGTAGAAGGCAGGCAGCGGCCTGGGCAGCCACCCCGATTCGAGCGAGTTCGTGAGGTAGGCGCGTCCACCGACCTGGACGAGTCCATGCTTCTCCCCCGCAGCGAGAATCGCTCCCACCACGGCATCCCTGTCAGCCCACGGGCCGACGAACTCGAAGCCGGGCTCGGCTGCCATGCCGTGCCGAAGCGCGCGCACAGTCTTGCCCGCGATCGTGAAGCGGGCACCGTGGAAGAACTTCACCGTCGGCGGCTCTTCTCCGATGACGTCACGGATGACGTCCATGGCCCCGGGACCCTGCACTTCGTAGCGGTACACGACCGGGTCGCCCTTGCGGGCATACGAGGGGTTGTCCCGCCAGATCTCGACGTCGTACCCGCCGGTCTCCGCGTGATACTGCAGCCAGTTGATCGACGGCGGAACTCCGACCGCCTGGAACTCGTCCTCCTCGTTGCGGAAGAGGATGTTGTCGCCGACGAGGAAGCCCTCCTCGGTGGCGGCAACATACTGCTTGGCCGCGTCGACGGGGAAGTTCTCGACGCTGTTCACCGCGGTGTCACGGATGAGCCGCAGCGCATCCGGACCCTTGATGTTGAGATCGGCCATGTGGTGAGACTGGTCGAACAGCACCGACGTTCGCCGCCACGCCAGCTGCTCGTCGCGCCAGTTGGTGAACTCCGGGGTGACCGGGGTGCTGACGATCGGCGGCGACTGCGACTCCCACAACAGGGTGTGGGCGCTGCCGGCCTCGGCGATCGCCTCTTCGAGATTTCGGGCCATGATCGGATCCTCCTTTGGATTCGGGACTACGTGTGGATGAGTGGATGAGTGGATGGTTCAGCTCTGCGTGAAGCGGGGATCGAGTGCGAGGGATGCCGCGACCCGCTGGTCCTCGGAGAGGAGCTCGGTCTCGACCATGCAATCGACGGTGGTGGCGAATGCCGCGTCGGCGACCCGCAGACCCTCCGGCCACATCGACAACGCCCGTGTCTCCGCCAAGCCTGCCGCGGCGAGCTCCGGCGCCTCGTTGATCGTCAGTCGCTGATAGATGGGGCCGGTGACGTCGTCGCCAGCGGGATCGTTGACGTATGCGTGGGCCTCGGAGAGCGCGTGGACCAGTCGCTGCGCGGTGTCGGGGTTCGCGTCCAGCCACTGCGCCCGCCCGATGACGGCGGCGAAGATGATCTCGGGAATGAACTCGGGAATCTCTGCCACGAGCTCGAAGCCCTCCCGCTCGGCCAGCAGACTCCACGGCGTGGGCTGCGGCGCTGCGTCGATCTCTCCGGCTTCGAGCGCCGCCCACCGGGTCGTGTGAACGCCTGCGAGGACGAAGTCGTAGTCCGCGGGGTATTCGAGGCCCACCGTCGAGAGCACACGCCGCACATAGATGGCTGTCCCCTCCGTCAATGACGATGTACCGATCCGTCGACCGCGGAGGTCCGCGAGTGAAGTGATCCCCGGCGCAGCCACGAGCGCCATAGGGAGGCGCTGGGCGTTGGCTCCGATGATCCGCAGGTCGCCGCCGGCGACGGCATCCGCGATCGCTCCCTCCGGAGGCGTGATGGCGACGTCGGCCGCGCCGTCGGACACCGCTCGCGTGGCCTTGTCGACAGAGCCGAGCCGTTGGTACTCGATGCGCAGGCCGTGCTCTGCGAAGATTCCGAGCTCCTCGGCGACGAAGACCGGCAGCCAGTTGAAGCCCTGTGCGCCGCCTGCGAGGCGGATGGTGCGGATATCGGTCATGGTCGTTCTCCTCGGTTCTGCGTGGTCAGCAGGCGCTCGAGCCGGGGGTAGACCCGTCGGGCATTGCCTTCGAAGACCGCGCTGCGCGAATCGTCGTCGAGACGGGCGGCCTCGATGTACCGACGAGTGTCATCGAACGCGAATCCCGTCGAAGGGTCGGTGCCGCTGACCGCGCCGAGCACCTCCGAGCCGAAGACGACGTTCTGAGCGCCGACGACGTCGAGCAGGAGGTCGATGCCCGCCTGGTGGTAGACGCAGGTGTCGAAGACGATGTTCGCGCGCATCCGCTCGAACGCCTCCAGGCCCCCGTTCTTCATCGCGAGCCCCCGGTATCGCCCCCAGTGGTAGGGAACCGCGCCGCCGCCGTGCGGGATCACGATGCGGAGTCGAGGATGCCGGTCGAACACATCCGACCCGACCAGCTGCATGAAGGCGATCGTGTCGGCAGCGAGATAGTGGGCGCCCGTGGTGTGGACTGCCGGGCTCGCCGCAGCGGACGCATGGATCATGGCAGGCATCTCGAGTCTCTCGAGCGCATCCCACAGCGGATCCCACCACCGGTCTCCCAGCGGCGGTGCCTGCCACTCGCCTCCGGAAGGATCCGGGTTGACGTTGCACGCGACGAAGCCGGCCTCGGCACACCGTTCGAGCTCCGCGACGACCTCGTGAAGGGTTCCGGTCACCGTCTGGGGCAGTTGGGCGGCCGGAGCGAAGTTGCGGGGGAACATCTTCGCGATGCGCCCGACGGTGTCGTTCGACAGCTGTGCCCACTCCCGCGCCAGGTCCTCGCCCGGGACGTGGTGTCCCATCCCCGATGCACGCGGCGACAGGATGGTCAGATCCGTCCCTCGCTCACGCTGCACCCGCAGCTGATTGGACTCGACGATCTCCCGCAGCTGCTCGTCATCCAGCTCGGAGTAGGCCGGCGGACGCGGCGAGGCCCCACGGGCGTAGTCGATCTGCTGCGCGCGGTGCGCCCGGAAGGAATCGGGTTCCGCGGTGAAATGACCGTGGCAGTCGATGATCATCGCCGAACCTCCATTCCGATGCGTCGTCACTGGATGAGGTGGCTGTCCCGACCCCATCGCCGGAACCGTCTGGTGGCGGTTCCCCTCCATCGTCAGCGTCGGTGCAAACCCGAGTCAATCGGGGAAAACCTGCGCTGAACGTCGACTCCGACGAATTTTGCGGCGCTCTCCTCGTTCTTCGTCTCTGTCGATCTGTCTGCACAGGGATTCCCGCTTTTCTCGACGAAGACAGCGTCGGAGGATGGAGCCATCGCACGCGAACACGGAGGTTTGCCATGGGTGAAAGCGCTTCTCGACACGACACCGTCACGATCGAGGCCTCCTCCTCGCCGCCCCCTTCGCTCGACGCCGCGCTCGCCCGCGAGTTGATCGACACTGTCGGAGCGGAATGGGTACGAGTCGAGCGCGGTGAGGTCGACGAGTTCAAGGATCCGTTCTGGATCCCGGGAGACGAGACGTACGCGGCATCCGCGGTCGTTCAGCCCGGCTCGGTCGAGGAGGTCCAGGCGGTGCTGCGAATCGCGAACCGCTGGGAGATCCCCGTCTCGCCGCACAGTCAGGGCCGCAATCTCGGACACGGCGGGGCGTCCCCTCGACAGAAGGGCGCCATCCAGCTGGGCTTCCAGCGGATGAACCGGATCCTCGAGATCAACGAGGAGCTCGCCTACGCTGTCGTGGAACCCGGAGTGACCTGGCAGGATCTCTACGACGCGATCCAGCAGCGTGGGCTCGACCTGCTGACTCCGGTGCCCGACCTCGGATGGGGCTCGATCATCGGCAACACGATGGATTCCGGTCACACCTACCAGCGCTACGGCGCGGACTACCGTCTGCACGTGGGCTACGAAGTGGTCCTGCCCGACGGCGAGCTCCTGCGCACAGGGCAAGGGGCGATCGACCACAGCGCCTCGTGGCACACGTACCGACGCGGTCTCGGACCGTCACTCGACGAGCTCTTCATCCAATCGAACCTCGGGATCGTGGTGCGCATGGGGGTGTGGCTTGCCCGCAAGCCGGACGCCTACGCTCCGCTGACACTCGTGATCGATGACGATGCGGATCTGGAGGCGGCCGTCGACACGGTGCGCGAGCTCCGCCTCGCCGGCCACCTCGAGGGGATGCCGGCGATCTACTCGACGCTGCGCGCCGCGCACATGCTGCGCGACTCCCCCGTGCCCGCAGGCCCCTCGCCCTTCACCGCCGCAGAGATGCGCGACATCGGTGAACGATTGGACGTCGGCGCCTGGGCCGTCCGCGCAGCGATCTGGGGCGATCCCGACATCGCGGCCATCCGTCTCGCGCGAATCGTCGAGGCGTGGAAGCGCATCCCGAGCGGGCGCGTCCCTGTGGTGCGAACATATGCCGCCGATGAGTACGACGCGTTCACCCGATCAGCGGAGCTCATCACGATCGGCATCCCCACGCTGAAGGCCATCGAGTCGACTCCTCCGCACATCGCGCACCTCGACGTCTCACCGGTCGTGCCCCTTCGCGGCTCCGAGATGCGGACAGTCGTCGAAGAGATCCGCCGTGAATACGCTGAGGCGGGCCTCAACTTCGGTGTCGGCATCATGGTCACCGGCGAGCGATCGGCGGTCGCGATCGCAGGGATCCGCTATGACAGAACCGACGTCGCCGATGTCCGGAGAGCGATCGAGACCGGGCGTCGCATCGTGACCGCTCTCGGCGACCTCGGCTACGGAGATGCGCGTCCGCATCTCGCCTTCATGGATCTCGCCGCGTCGTACTCTTCGTTCAACGATCACGCATACCGTCGCTTCATCGAGAAGATCAAGGACGCGGTCGACCCAGCCGGCATCCTCGCTCCCGGTCGCAACGGCATCTGGCCGGCCCGCGACCGCGGGCTCCGCTCGGAGGGCGAGCAGTGACGGGCGCAGACGAGGGCGACGGGGATTTCGACGCCGACGTCCTCGTCGTCGGAACAGGACCGATGGGCGCCACCACTGCTCTCGCCTTGGCGACCGCTGGCGTGAGCGTCTTGGCCATCAGCCGCGGGAACTGGCTGGCGGACTCCCCTCGTGCCCATGTCACGAACCTGCGCACGATGGAGGTGCTGCGCGCATTGGGAATCGAGGAGCGCGCACTGGCTGCAGCGACCCCGTGGGAGCTGATGGGCGACACGACCTTCACGACGAGCCTGGCCGGCACCGAGATCGCACGGATCGCGAGCTTCGGACTCGGCCCCCGACGCTACGGCGAGTACCGGGCCGCGAGCCCCTGCACGATGGCGGATCTGCCGCAGCCGCTGTTCGAGCCGCTGCTGGTGGATGCGGCAGCATCCCGCGGCGCGGTGTTCGCGTTCAACACGCTCTATCGCTCGCACCGGCAGGACGACACCGGTGTCACCGTCGAGCTGGAGGATCGCACGACCGGAGCGATCAGTCACCGCCGGGTGCGGTACCTGGTCGGCGCCGATGGGGCTCGCTCCCGCGTTGCGGAGGACGCCGGCATCACCCTCGAGGGCGAGATGCGGCGCGGCGGGACCGTCTACGCCCAGTTCCGAGGCGATCTGTCATCCCACATGGCCCACCGGTCGAGCATCCTGACGTGGATCGTGAACGAGACGGCTGCGGTGGGCGAGATCGGCCTCGGTCTGCTTCGGGCCGTGCGCCCGTGGGACCGGTGGATAGCCGGTTGGGGATTCGATGTCGATGGGGGCGAGCCCGACCTGTCGATCGACACCGCGCGCGAACGGATCCGCTCCTATGTGGGCGATCCGACGTTCGAACCCGAGATCACATCGGTGAATGCGTGGTACGTGAACGAGGCCTGGGCGCCGTCGTACTCCTCGGGGCGTGTCTTCTGCGGGGGTGATGCCGTTCACCGGCATCCTCCCTCCAACGGCTTGGGGTCGAACACCAGCGTGCAGGATGCGTACAACCTCGCGTGGAAGCTCGCCTACGTCATCCACGGGAACGCGGGGCAGGAGTTGCTGGATTCCTACTCCGCGGAACGTGCTCCCGTCGGACGACAGATAGTCCATCGTGCGAATCAATCACGACGCGAGTACGCCGGGCTTCACGCGGCCCTCGCCGCCGAGCAGCAGGGCGGAGTCGCGGGGGCGGCGAAACTCGCGGATCCGTCGGCCGCCGGCGCGCGCGCCAGGGAGCAGCTCGCTGCGGTGCTCGATCTGAAGGACAACGAGTACAACGCGTTGGGCGTGGAGATGAATCAGCGATACGTCTCACGGGCCGTGGTGCAGATCGACGAGCCGCCGGAGGAGTTCCGGGAGGACCCCGATGTCTTCGCCCAGCACACCACCCGCGCAGGTGCGAAGCTCCCCCATGCCTGGTTGGTGGATGCCGCCGGTCGCCGCATCTCGACGCTCGACCTCATCGACGGCTCGAGATTCACGCTGTTGACCGGCCAGGGCGGCCGATCCTGGGCAGAGGCGGTCGACGCTCTCGCGCTTCCGTATCTGCGCGCGATCGTCATCGGGTCACCGCAAGCCCAGGACCTGTGGTTCGACTGGGCCCGAATCCGCGAGGTGGGCGAAGACGGGGCAGTTCTCGTGCGCCCGGACGGCTATGTCGCCTGGCGCTCGATCGACATGGCCCCTGCGCCCCGTGACGCCCTGGCCAACGTGCTCCAGCAGGTGCTGGCTCAGGACGCCCGCTGAGTCGGCATCCCCGTCTCTGAAGACACCGGCCCGGCACCTGAAGCAGATAGGTGCCGGGCCGGTGTCTTCCGCGCTCAGATCTCGACGAGATAGCTGGTGAAGCCGCCGTCTCCACTGGTCACGCCGTTGATCGCATCGTTGATCCGCTCGAACGGCCACGACATGGGTTGGAACACGGCGGCGACGTCGAGAGCACCGGACGCGATGAGCCCGACGAGCTCCATGCTCTCCGCCGTGGTGAACCACGCCGATCCGCGCAACGTCAGCGCATTGTCCATCAGGTACTTCGGGCTCAGCGGGATCGGGTCGGACACCCCTCCGATATCGACGATGGTGCCGCCGCGCGCGACGCCTCGCAGCGCGTCAGCGAACGCGTCTGCCGACGCAACCGCCGCGAGCGTATCGATGTCGAAGTCCGCACCGAGACCTCCCGTGCGCTCCCGCACCCAGTCGGCGGTGCTGCCGTCCTCCGTGGAGAACGTCTCGATTCGCGCGGGATCCAGCTGACGGAGCCGCTCGAGCAGCTCTGCCCCGCGCGCGACCGCGTAGATCTTCGAGATCCCGAGCGCGAGAGCGATGAGGACGACGCCGACCCCCAGCGTTCCGGTGGCCCCGTTGACGATGAGGCTCCGCCCTGCGAGCGGCCCGAGCTTGCGGACAGCGGCATACGAGGTGCCGAGGTACCCCAACCGGGTCGCCTGCGAGAAATCGAGGGAGTCCGGAAGTTTGACGATCGCCGCGGCCGGCGCCTTCATGTATTCGCAGAAGCCGCCGTGGGGGTACTTCTCGAACATCTCCACGGCATCGTGGGTGAACGCGAAGTAGCCGGCGAAGACCCAGTAGTGGCACTCCTGGGGACGCCCTTCCGCGCAGGACCGGCAGGTTCCGCACGATCGCGTCGGGTTGACGTACACCCGATCACCCGGCTCGAGCCCGACCACCTGCTCTCCCACCTCGGAGACGATCCCGACAGGATCGAGTCCGAAGACGGCCGGACGCGGTGGCAGCGGCTCGTGCGGGTACCAGGTCTCCCAGTTGGCGAGCACGTTGGCGAGATTCGGCACCATTCCGCATGCCTTGACCTCGACGACGACATCAGTGCCAGTGGCGCGTGGCCGCGGCACCTCGTCGATGACGAGCGCGTCGCCTCGACGGTGCTGACGCGCCGCTCGCATGGTCTCCGCCCCGACGCCGGTCATGACCGATCCGCCCCGACGAGGACGAATGCCATCGTCGCCGGCCGGTCACCCTTGTTGCGCCACGCGTGCCTGGTGCCGTTCTGCACCGCGACATCACCCGCGCTGAGGTGGACGGTCTCGTCATCGAGCTCCAACCAGATCTCCCCGTCGAGCACGATGTCGTAGTCGATGCTGTCGGTGGTGTGCACGCCCGGGGCGTCAGGCTCGAAGCGAGCCGCGAAGTCCGGCGCGAAGGACACATGCTCCGCGCCGGCGCGAGCACCGTCGAAGTCGGGAGCACCGAACACGGCGTCCGGGGGGAACTGGACGATCAGCAGTGTCGTCTCCCCGCGTGCAGGAAGCAGCGGCGCATCGGACGGCGCCGTCTCCTCGCCATCTCCGGCGAGGGTAGGACTCCCGGCCGTCCGATAGACCACACTGCTCAGCATTCCCGGCGTCGCAGTGTGATGAATCGCATGGGGCACCGGCCCATCGCTCGCGACGACGGAGCGTCCGTTCCTCGTCGTCGTCACGACCCGACGCGGCAACCTTGGCGCATCGAACAATCCCTTACTCATAACGCAGTCCTCTCTCTTCCAATCCGCGCCGCAGCGCCGGTGTCACGTCGAGGCTGGACTGCCCCGATGCGTACAGTTCTCGTCGACGCTCCTCGTCCTGAGCGCGGTTCCGTGCCGCGTCGAGGACAGTGCTCGCCGCATCGCGCTCGACGACGCAGACCCCGTCGTCATCCGCGACGATGACGTCGCCCGGGCTGATCAGACGGTCCCCGCAGACGATGGGGACCTGGACGTCGGCGAGCGTGGCCTTCACCGTGCCCTGCGCGCTGATGGTCTTGCTCCACACCGGGAAGCCCAGCTCGCGCAGCGTTCGGATGTCTCGGACCCCGGCATCGATGACGATCCCCTGCACTCCTCGGGCGATGGCCGAGGTCGCAAGGAGATCACCGAAGTATCCGTCATCGCACGGCGATGTCGGCGACACCACCAGGATGTCGCCCGGTCGCGCCTGTTCGAGCGCGACGTGGATCATCCAGTTGTCGCCCGGCGGTACGAGACAGGTCAGCGCCGTTCCTGAGATCGCTGCGCCGTTCTGGCGCGGAACGAGCCGGGAGCTCAGCAGTCCCTGTCGTGACTGCGCCTCGTGCACGGTCGCCACGCCGAGAGCCGCGAAAGCATCAGCGTCCGTCCGTGGGGTCCGCGGGGTGCGGGTGACTACTCGTGCCATGATCGATGACTCCTCATTCTCCGTTGCTGCTCATCATCACGAGATCGACGAGGGATCGGCCGGGGGACGAAGCACCGGCCACTCCACACCCCTGGCGAACTCGATGACCGCCTCGGTGCGTTTCGTGGGACGCAGACCCGCGCTCCAGACCAGATCTATGGCCAGCGGCGGCACCGCGGGAAAGATCTCCTTGACCACGACCGGGAGGCCCGCCGCCACAGCATCCGGATGCCGCTGGATGAGCATCCCGTAGCCGAGGCCGCGTGCGACGAGGGTGCGCACGACGTCGGGGTTCCCTGTGCGGTGCCGCACACGCGGGGTGACGCCGCGTTCATCGAAGATCGAGAGCGTGTGGGTGCTCGACGGCGGCGAGTCGAGCATGATGAACTGCTCGTCGGCGAGCTCCTCGAGGCGCACATACGGGGCATCGGCGAGTCGGTGCCCGACCGGAAGGATCACGTGGGGCGGGAGCTCGAAGAGCTTCGTGCGGTGCACCGCTCTCGGCAGCTGCACATCGTAGACGAACGCCAGATCGATGCGTCCCGACTCCAGCATCTCGGCCAGACGGTCCTGCGGCGCCTCGACCACGTCGATGTCGAGTCGTGGATGCTCAGTCGCGAATGCCGTCAGCAGTGGCGGCAGTACCGTGGGCGCGAGCGTGGGGAAGCAGCCGACGGCTATCGGACCGGCAAGCTGATCGGCGTCTGTCGTCAGCGTGATATGCAGCTCCTGCGCCCCGCGCAACAACGCGCGGGCCTGCGCGACCGCGCGCTCGCCCGCCGTCGTCAGGGTCAGCCCCTGCGCCTTCTTCCGCACGCACAGCCGCGCATCCACGAGTCGCTCGAGCTCGGAGATCGCATCCGACATCGTCGACGGCGACACATGCATGCGAGTTGCAGCAGCCACGATCGTTCCGGCGTCCGCCGCCGCCACCAGGTAGGCGAGTTGACGGAGGGTGAAAGGCACCAGTGGCCCTCCCCCCGCCGTCTCATCGACCGCCATCACTCACCCCCGCCAGCGACGCGAGCGTCAGATCTCGACGAGGTAGCTGGTGAAACCGCCGTCACCGCTCGTGACACCGTTGATCGCCTCGTTGATGTCGTCGAACGCCCATGACTTCGGCGTCAGCACCGACATGTCGATCACGCCGTACCGGATCATGTCGACGAGTTCCATGCCCTCTGCCGTCGTGAACCAGGCAGAGCCGCTGAACGCGATGGAGTTGTCCATTCCCCATTTGACGTCGAAGCCGAGCTCACCCGCGGTTCCGCCGATGTTGACGATCTGGCCCCCGCGTCCAACGCCGTGCATGGCGTCCTTGAACGAGTCGAGCGAGGCGACCGCACCCAGGGTGTCGATCATCGCATCCGCTCCGCGCCCCTGTGTACGCGCGAGAACCCACTCGGACGTGCTGCCACCGTGCGTGGAGAACGTCTCGATACGATCGGGCGCGAGCGCCTTGAGGCGCTCCAGGAGCTCCGGTCCGCGAGCAACGGCGAAGATGCGGGAGACACCGGCGGCGAGGGCGAGAAGCGTGACACCGACGCCGAGCGTTCCGGTGGCGCCGTTGACGATCAGCGTCTTGCCCGTCAAGGGACCCAGCTTCTTGAGCCCCGAGTACGAGGTGCCGAGATAGCCGAGGCGCGTTGCCTGACGGAAGTCGAGATTGTCGGACAGCGGCACGATCGCGCTCTGCGGTGCCTTCATGAACTCGCAGAATCCCCCGTACGGATACTTCTCGTACATTGCGAGGCTGTTGCTGTTGAAGCCGAAGTAGCCGGCGAACGTCCAGTGCGCGCACGACTGCGGTACCCCGGATGCGCAGGCGTGACATGCTCCGCACGACCTGGTCGGGTTGACATAGACACGATCCCCCGGCGACAGGGCGACGACCTGCTCGCCGACCTCCGAGACGACCCCGACGGGATCGAGGCCGAAGATCGCCGGCCGCGGCGGGAGCGGCTCGTGGGGATACCAGGTCTCCCAGTTCGCCAGCACATTGGCGAGGTTCGGAACCATTCCGCACGCCTTCACCTCGACGACCACGTCGGTACCGGTCGCACGCGGGCGGTCGACGTCCTCGATCACCATGGGCTGCCCCACCTCGTGCAGACGGGCAGCGCGCATGAGCCGTGTCCGAGAGTCACGGGTGTTCTGGGCGAGCAGAGACATCAGCGCTGCTCCCCTGCGGGCGTCTTCATGTTCATGGACACAACTCCTTCGTTGTACGCACGTCACCTCGAAGGCGATCGTGAGCTCCATCGCTCGGGTTTCGCATCAGCGCGAATACCCATAGGTTTCTAGATACCACACGGTATCCGCACGGGCGTGGCAATGTCAATGGCGATCATGGGTGGACTGTCCGCAGCGCGCCTAGTACGCCGGAACAGCACCTCACTGCGTGATCGGCATGCCGGAGCGCGCCCCCAGGCACCCCGGAATCAGGACCTGTCGTCCTCGCCGTACGCCCGCACGAATCCGGTGAGGATGTGGCGCAGCATCTGCCCCGAACTGTTGACCTCGAGGAACGTGGCGATGCCGCCGTACGTGAGGTCCAGGACGATGCCACCCAGATCGAGCGGGTCGATCGGCGCAGCCCCTCCGGGGAAGAGCTTCTGCGACAACAGCAACCCCACCCCGCGCCATTGCGCCACGAACGGGTTTCGATGATGCTCGCTGAGCACGCCGTCGCGACGGGCTCGACGAAGGAACTCGATCGCGATGAGGCCCCATTTGAGTTCTGCTGCCCGAGAGTCGCTCCACCGCGCCATGATCTCGATGACCTCATGGGCATCGTCGACACCTGCCAGCAGCTCGGAGAGATCGTCGACATCGCTGCCCGTATGCCCCTCGAGCAGATGATCCAGGACGTCTTCCTTCGAGGCGAAGTTGGAATAGAACGCCCCTTTGGAGAAGCCCGCAGCCTCGGCGATCCGGTCGACGGATGCCCCATCGTACCCTTCTCTCGCCACGACATCGCCCGCGGCCCGCAAGATCTTCTCTCGCGTGATCGCTTGGCTCTGCTCTCGTGTCAGCCGCACCATTTCGCTCCCATCCCGACCCCGACACCGCAGCGCGACATTCGTACGCCACGGTATCGGGGTTCACGATAGTCTCCCGCTGGTCGAAGCCGATCGAGAAATCCAGCGGGCCGGAGAATCAGGCGTTCTCGGTCTTGATGACCTTCGCGAAGTACGGCGACGGCGCAACGGTGACCCGGATCTCGCGCAGGGTGTTGCGACCGACGTTGTCACGTCGACTGCCCGGCTCGCCCCACAACAGCGTGAGCTGCGTCCCTGGCTCCGCCAGCGAACGGTCGATGATTCCGTGCGAGAGGATGTGGCGCGCGTTCGCGGAGTACGACATGTACTGCGAGAAGCCCACCGTCCGCCCCTCGTGCTGGACGGCATCCGCAGCCCACGTCGCGTACATCGGTGAGGGCAGCGCGATGAACTGCGCCGGATCGCCCTCGCCGAACAGGGCGGAGTCGTTCACGTCGGAGACGTCCTCGTCGTTCCATTCCAACGTCACCTTGACGCGACTCTGTGCCTGCGCCCGTTCCGCGAGCGCATCACGACCGACGAAATCGCGGTCCCAGTCGACCAGCCGACCGTAGCCCGCTTCGATGGGATCGACGTAGTAGTCCTGGATGTCGGACGAGACGAGGCTCCCGCCGAGCGATCCGTACCCCTCGAGCGAGAGGGCGCCCAACCATTCGCGATACGGCTTGAGAGCCTCGCCGTGATAGATCGCGGGCAGTGGCAGCGGGAGCCAGCCGGACTCCTGCGCTGTGGTCGAGTACGCGAGCGACCCGATCTTGCGCAGTCCGTACTTCTGTCCCAGGTCCGTGACGCGCTCCCGCACGGCATCCTGGTCTTCCCACGCGCCGTAGATCTCGAATCCCGGAGAGCCCGCCATACCGTGACGCAGCGCCCTGATCGGACGCCCTGCGATCGAGATGTCGGCGATCGAGAAGAACCCGACCTCCGGCACAGCGCCATCGAGGACCTTTGCGACCAGATCGACGGCACTCGGGCCCTGGATCTGGAAACGGAAGATGCTGCGCGGGTGCTCGTACACCGACCAGTTGTGGTCGAGCTCGGTCGACACATCGAAGGACGAGTTCTCGGCGTTGTACTGCACCCAGTCCAGCGCGAACGGCGCTCCGACGATACGCAGGAAGCCCTCTTCCTCGTGGAAGATGATGGCATCGCCGATGAGGTATCCGTCTGGGCTCGCCACCACGATCTGCTTGGCCTTGCGTACCGGGAACGGGTCGAACCTGTTGACCGCGATCGTCGCCAGGAAGGGCACGACCTCACTGCCCCGGAGCTGCAGCTCCGACATGTGATACGACTGCTCGAGCAGCGCCACTCCGGTCCTCCATGCGCGGACCTCGTCACGCCAGTTCGTGAACTCGGCGGGAATCCCGGGGAAGACGTACGGTCCGAGCTGGCCAGGACCTCGCAGCAGGCTGACCGGTCCTCCTGCCTCCTGGATGCGCTGTTCGAGTGATGCTTCGCGCTGATCGTTCATTGCTGTCCCTTCGTCGTGGTCGTTTGCTGTGGTGGTTTCGCGTCGTTGGCTCACTGCGCGCCCTTCTTCTGTCGGAACGGAACCGCCCGACGGATCGCATCCGTGCGCTTGGACGTCTTCTCCCATTGCGACAGCCCGACGGCTGCCAACAGGGCGAGACCGTTGAAGAGGTCGCTGATCCAGGGCGGCGCCCCGATGAGCTGGAGTCCCTTGATGCCGGTGGCCAGCACGTACACGGCGAGCACGGTGCCCCAGACGTTGAAGCGCCCGCCCGTGAACTGCGTCGACCCCAGGAAGACAGCGGTGAGTGCGGGCAGGAGGAGCCCGGGCCCGACCGTGGGCTCGCCCGTGTTCAGTCGCGATGTCAGGAGCACGCCAGCGAGAGCGGCGATGACGCCGCCCGCCACGAGCGCTCCGATCCGCAGGCGCGTCACCGCCACCCCGGCGAGTCTCGCGCCGGCCGGGTTGTACCCGACCGCGTACATGCGCCGCCCCACCGCGGTGCGCTCGAGGACATACCAGACCACGAAGGCGAGCGCGATCATCAGGTAGGTCGGGACCGTGATGCCGAGGAGCGTGCCGGTCGCGATCGAGCGGAACCCGTCCTGGAGACCGATCACCTGTTTGCTCCCCGACATCCACGCGAGACCCGCGAGAAGGATCGAGCTCAGGCCCAGCGTCGCGATGAACGAGTCGATGCGTCCCTTGGTGATGATGAGTCCGGACACGAGCCCGATCAGGGCGCCCATGAGGAGCGTGAGGGGGATCGCCACGGCGAACGGGATGCCGAGCTGCACCTGCAGCACGGCGATGAGGATGCCCGCGAAGCCGACCTCTGCACCGATCGCCAGGTTGAACGATCCGGTCACGAGCGGGATCATCACACCGATCGCCGCGATGACGGTGATCGCCTGGGCATCCAGCAGCGTGCGCCAGACGCCCTCCTGGAGGAACGTCGACGGCGTCACGATCGCGAAGATCCCGAAGATCACGATGAAGATGTAGATGGCGCTGATGTTGCGGAACGACAGTGCGCCCCTCCAACGGGAAGTCGTGCGCTCAGTGGTCATGGTGTGGGCCCTCCTGGCCGATGGTCGATGCGGTCGCGAGCCCGTAGCCCCGCGCCACGAGAGCGGGCTCCGTGAGTTCGTCGCCCGCAAGTTCTGCGACGACGTCGCCGGCGCGCATCACGAGGACGCGGTCGCACAGGCGCACGAGTTCTTTCGCATCCGAGGAGCAGACGATGACACCCGCCCCGTCCGCAGCCGCACGCTCGATCTCGTCGTAGATGGCCTGCTTCGCTCCGATGTCCACACCCTGCGTCGGCTCCTCGAGCAGCAGGATGCGGGGGTCGTTGCGGAGCCATTTCGCGAAGACGATCTTCTGCTGGTTCCCCCCGCTGAACTGTGTGAAACGCTGTTCCGCGCGTGCCGGACGCACGTCGTAGCGTTCGACGAGCGTGCGCGCGTGGGCGCGCTCACGTTGCGATCGCAACACGCCGATCGGCCCGGTGACGTCCTTCAGCTCGGGCAGCGTCATGTTCTCCCGCGCATTCATGGGCCCGATGGCCCCCAGCGCGATGCGGTCACCGGCCACGAAGGCCATCCCGCGCCTGACGCTCTCCCGCGGCGAGCGCATCGGGTAGTCGCGACCGCCGACCGCGAACCGCTCGGCGACGGATCCGACTGCACCGAAGAGTGCAGCCGGCAGCGCGTCCCGTCCGGACCCGAGGACGCCGGCGATCCCGAGGATCTCGCCCTCTCGAAGCCGCAGGTCCACGCCCGAGATGCCGGCGCTGCGCAGCCCCGCCACGTCGAGCAGCGTCTCGCCGTCGGCCTGCACGCGTGTGCGGTGCGAGTCCGATCGGTCGGCGTCGACTCCCGTGACGTGACGCACGAGGCTCTGCTGATCGAGATCGGCGGTGCGCTGGTCCGCGACTTTGCGACCGTCCCGAAGCACGACCACACGGTCGGAGAGCGTCAGCACCTCGTCGAGCCGGTGCGAGATGAAGACCACGCCGGCGCCCGCGGCGGCCACTCGACGCACCGCGTCGAAGAGCACGTCGACTTCGCTCGCGTGCAGGGCCTCCGTCGGCTCGTCGAGGATGAGCACGTTGGCGTCGTGCGTCCACCCGTCCATGGCCCGCGCGATCGCGATGATCGAACGCTGGGCGGGAGCGAGCGTCGAGATGGGCACGTCGACATCGAAGGCATCCCCGAACCGACTGAGGAGGTCACGTGCTCGGCGGCTCTCGCGGCGTCGCTGCAACGGAGCCAGCGCACGAGCGCCGGGATGTGCTGCAAGCCCCAGGTTCTCGACCGCGGTGAGCTCGGAGACGAGACCGAGGTCCTGATGGATGACGTGCAGCTCGGTCCGCTCCGATTCGTCGCCGCCGAGCTCGACGCGCCCGCCGTCAGGGGTGTAGACACCCGCGAGGATCTTCACGAGGGTCGACTTCCCGGATCCGTTGTGCCCCACGAGAGCGACGATCTCGCCGCCGTCGACGTCGAGCGACACCTCATCGAGCGCGCGCAGCCCAGGGAAGTCCTTGATCAGCCCGAGGGCCCGCAGGAGGGGCGGCGCCTGGCGCCGTCCCTCCTGCGGCACCGTTTCGGTGCTCGTCATCCCTTGCCCCAGAGCGCGGCGAGGTCCGCCGCCATGTCGGGGTACGCCACGAATCCCTGTGGGTACTCCGAGGCGCTCTCCTTCGTGAGGACGCGCGAGATCGCCTTCACCCACGGCTCCCAGTCGTCGTAGACGACCTCGACGCCCATGCTGCGGCGCAGGCCCTCGTCGAGCATGAGCCAGGTGTACTCGTTGTAGTCCACTGCGTAGCCCGCCGCCTGCAGACCGCTCGCGATCTGCTCGATGTTCGGCGGCAGCGAGGACTGCCCCATTCCGCGCACGTCGATGCCCGCGAGGTCCATCTTGGCCTTCAGACCGATCTGCATCTGGTCGGCCGGAGTGATGAAGAAGTCGGTGTCGGGGTTGGCCTGCAGGTCGCTGATGATCGCGTCGCTCGCCGTCGTGTCCATCGTCGCCACGGGGATGTCGACGACCCGAAGGGTGCAATCGTCGCAGACCTCTGCGAGGTAGTCCTTCGCGGCATCCAGCTGCACAGCCGAGAACGAGAGCTCCGGGATGTTGTAGAACACGAAGTTCTGACCCGTGCCGCAGGTGAAGTTCACCGCCGCTGCGGCGAGCACCTGTCCGTTCACCACCGACGCGCCGTATCCGGACTGCGAATCGAGCAGACCGAAGTCCTTCGCGTTGCTGGATCCCGCGTAGACGATCGTGGTGCCCGCCGCCTGCAGCGCCTCGAGCTGGCTCTGGAAGAACGTGGCGTCGACCGCCGCCGCGATCAGGATGTCCGGTGCGCTTTCGACCACGGTGCTCACCGCGGCGTTGATGCTCTGAGCGTCGAGTCCCGTGTCCACCCGCTGGAGCTGAACTCCCGCCGTGGCAGCCGCCTGCTCCAGGCTGGTGCCGATGATGGATGCCACGGCCGACCCGTTGTCGAGGTAGGCGACCGTCGTCGCCGGATCGATCGGCTCCGGCAGTGGCTCGGTCACCGGCAAGCTCGTCGCGGCTTCCTCGAAGCGCGAGATGAGCGAGCTCGCGGTGTCGAAGTCGACGCCGTCGCGAGGACTCGCGGTGCATTCGCCATTCGCGTCCGGCGCGGCACCGGCCGAATCGCTCTGCTCCCCTGAGGGTGTCCCGCCCGTCGAACAGCCGGCGAGCCCGAAGGCGGCGACGAGAATGGCGGCCGCTGTGATTCCTACTCTTCGCATGCGCATTGCTATCTCCCTTGACTTCGTTGTCTGCACAGACGTCATCGTCTGCGTTGCATAGGGAAGTCCGGAATTTCGGATACTGGCCGGACTCTATGTACCGCAGAGTATCCCAATGCTCGTCACCGCTGTCAAGAGGTCTCGATAGGCTGTCCGTAAGCCTCTTGACATTCCGAATGGATTCTAGATACTGATCAGTATCGCTGCGATGGCGCAGCGTGGCCCGAATGACGTAGCCGGCCGCGACGAAGCGACCCGAGAACGGACGAATGATGAGCACTGATGCCCACGAAGTGAAGACCCTTGAGAGCCTGATCGCTGATGCCGGCGGCGCTGTTCCGCTGCTCCGCAGCTCGAACCTCGGTCCCTACCAGTTCCCCGGAATCCCGCCCGAGTTCACGAACTGGCGAGACGAGGTGCGTGCATGGAAGGACGGCGTCGCGCTGCTCGAGCAGTCGTACCACATGACCGAGCTCCACCTGCGCGGCCCGGAGGTGATCCCCTTCCTCAAGGAGTTCGCTGTCAACAAGCTGGATGTCTTCCCCGTCGGCCGCGGGAAGCAGATCGTGCTGGCGGCACCGGACGGAAACCTCATCGCCGACGCGATCATCTTCCACGAGGATGAGGACTTCTTCCGTGTCGTCGGCGCCCCGTTCGCCAGCGACTGGCTCCTCTTCAACGCCGAGCGCACGACGCATGAGCTGACGGCCGAGAAGAACGACAACTGGTCGGTGCGTCAGGCACCACGCGACGTCTTCCGTATCCAGATCCAGGGTCCCGAGGCTCTCGATCTCGTGACCGAGGCCGCTGGCGGCACGTTGCCGGACGTGAGCTTCTTCGGGATCGGAGCGTTCACCGTCGCAGGCAAGCACGTGAAGGCACTCCGCCATGGGATGGCGGGGACGCCCGGTTTCGAGATCTACGGCGCCTGGGACGACCAGCAGGCTGTGCGCGGAGAGCTCGAGCGCCTCGGCGCGAAGCACGGGCTGCGCAAGATCGGGGCTCTCGCGTACTCCACGACGGCGCAGGAGTCCGGATGGATGCCGATGCCGCTCCCCGCGATCTACGCCGACGAACGACTCAAGCCATACCGTGAGTGGCTCAACAACTACTTCCTCGAGAGCATCGGCTCTCTCGGTGGCAGCTTGGTCTCCTCGAACATCGAGGACTACTACGTCGATCCGATCGAGGTGGGCTATGGCGGACTCGTCGATTGGAACCGCGACTTCGTCGGTCGGGATGCCCTGCGGGAGAAGGCTGACAACCAGCGCAGGAGAAAGGTCACACTCGAGTGGAACGATGACGATGTCACCCGCATCATCGCGGATTCCCTCGTCGGCCCCACCCCTCGACCGCGTTTCATGGCACTTCCGACGCCGATGTACGCGACGTTCGAATCCGATGCCGTGATCAAGGACGGCGCGCTCGTCGGCGTCTCGCAGTGGTCCTCCTTCACGGCGAATGCCGACCACCTCGTGTCGACTGCTCTCGTCGACATCGAGCATTCCGAGCCGGGAACCGAGTTGACGCTGCAGTGGGGCGAGCCCGACACGCAGCGGCGCACGGTCGACGCTCATGCGGTTCGGGAGATCCGCGTCCGAGTCGCTCCCTCCCCGTACTACGAGAAGGTCATCAAGACGGGGCAGCAGTAGGGACAGGTCGGTTCCACCTCGCGGGGTCGCCCAGAGTGGGCGGCCCCGCGGCATTCAGCGAGCATCGGGAGGAGAGATCAGGTGACGGCACGAATACTGGACGGACGCGCGGCGGCGGCCTCGATCCGGGAGGAGCTCGTCGCTCGGGTCGCCGCGCTGCAGGCTCGCGGAATCACGCCCGGCATCGCCACGGTGCTGGTCGGAGCCGACTCGGCTTCGCAGTTGTACGTCAGGATGAAGCACACGCAGTCCAAGGCGACCGGCATGCACTCGATTCAGCGCGAGCTGCCCGCCGATGCGACGCAGGCTGACGTCGAGGCGGTCATCGACGAATTGAACGCAGACCCCGCCTGCCATGGGTACATCGTGCAATTGCCGCTGCCGCCGCACATCGATACGGATGCGATCCTGGAGCGGATCGACCCGGACAAGGATGCCGACGGCCTCCACCCCACGAATCTCGGACGACTCGCGCTCAACGTGAACGCCCCGATCTCGTCGCCGTTGCCCTGCACACCGCGCGGGGTCATCGAGTTGCTGACGCGCAACGGATACGAGCTGGACGGCAAGCACGTCGTGGTGATCGGGCGGGGCGTGACGATCGGGCGGTCGATCGGCCTGCTCCTGACTCGCCGCGACTGCAACGCGACGGTCACACTGACGCACACGGGCACGGTCGATGCAGCACGGCACCTGCGACAGGCTGATGTCATCGTGGCGGCTGCCGGGGTCAAGCATCTCGTCACGGCGGCCCAGGTGAAGCCCGGCGCTGCCGTGATCGATGTCGGCGTCACCCGCGAGATCGACCAAGAGACCGGCAACTGGCAGGTGTACGGAGATGTGGATCCCGACGTGGCGGAGGTCGCCGGGCATCTCTCACCGAACCCGGGCGGCGTCGGCCCGATGACGGTGGCATTGCTGTTGACCAACGTCGTCGAAGCCGCTGAACGCGCGAACGCCTGAGCGCTCGCGATGTCGACCTCGGTCCTCGTCATCGACAATGACGACTCGTACACGTACAACCTCGTCCAACAGGTCGCCGCACTCACCGGCGAGCTGCCAGACGTGATCGCTGCGCGGGAGTTCGATCCCCGAACGGAAGGCGACTACGCTGCCATCATCGTCTCCCCGGGGCCGGGCCATCCACTGACAGAACCGGGCTTCCGGTCCTGCCTTCAGCTCTTCGCCGAACGGGTCGGGCCGCTGATGGGTGTGTGCCTCGGTCACCAGGGGCTCATCATCGCGAACGGCGGCCTCGTCGTCGCCGGGCCTCCCGCCCACGGCGTGGTCGATCGCGTGCACCACACGGGAACCGGGCTGTTCGCCGGGCTGCCTCAGGATATGGACGTCGTCCGCTACCACTCGCTGTCGGCGACCGAGATCCCCGAGGTTCTCGAAGTCACGGCGCGCTCCGCAACCGGCGTGGTGATGGCGGTCGCCCACAAAGCTCGTCCGCATGTCGGAGTGCAGTTCCATCCGGAGTCGATCCTCACTCCCGACGGATCACGTCTCGTGGAGAACTTCCTCCGAGGGGCCGGGGTGCCGCTCGTGTCGACGCGGCATGCGCCAGCGCAGCTCGGTGCGCGCAAGGATCCGCTTCGCCCGGTGACGACTTCGCCCACCCGCTCGGTTCTCGCTTCGCGGTGGGTGGACCCCGCGCGGGTGGCCTCCGTCCTGCTCCGCGGTCGGGAGCGCGCCTTCTGGTTGGACAGCGCAGATCGACGCGAGTGGACCGGCCGGTACTCCGTCATGGGCTATCTGACTGAGGACGAGGAGAGCGTCTGCGTCGGTGACGAATCGACGTTCCGTTCTGCTCGCCCTCTTTCCAGAGCATCCTTTCTCAGACATCTGGAGGAGCTCTGCCGCGAGCTTCCCGGAAACGGCGACGCCGGGATCCATCCCGCGATCGGCGGATGGGTGGGCGTGGCGGGGTACGACGCACAGGAGCTGCTGGAGGATGATTCGATCGGCACGGCTGCCGACGGATTCTTCCTGCGCGTGAACCGCGCCGTCGTCTTCGACCACGAGGAGCGCACGGTCACCTGCTACGCGCGCACTGCAGGAGAGCGCGAGGAGCTCAGGGCCACGGTCGATGAACTGACGACAGGTGCCGAGACGCCCCCACCCGCATCTGCGCCGCCGGCTCCAGAGCTGCCGGAGCTCTCCCCGCAGCTCGCCCGACAGTACAGCGCTGCCTACCAGCGCCTGCAGCGTGCACTGCGGGAAGGCGAGACATATGAAGCGGTCCTGACGTTCAGCCTTCCTGTCGTGCTCGAGGGCGACCCACTCGACCAGTACCTTGCGCTGCGGCACCGCAACCCCGCTCCGTACGCCGCATACCTTCGACACGGGACACACAGTATCCTCAGCTCCTCGCCCGAGCTGATGCTCAGCGTCGACGATGATCGTCGAGCCACGGTCAGACCGATCAAGGGAACGATCGGACGGGGGATCGACGAACAGAGCGATGCGCTGCGGCGGTGGGCGCTCGCCACTGACGAGAAATGCCGTCGGGAGAATCTCATGATCACCGACCTCATCCGAAACGATCTCGGTCAGATCAGTGAGATCGGCACCGTCGCGGTGACACGTCTGATGTCGGTGGAGACGTACCCCAGAGTGCACCAGCTCGTGACGACGGTCGCGGGTCGCCTCCGCGCGGACGTCTCGCCTCTCGGCGCTCTGCGGGCGGTGTTTCCCGCCGGTTCGATGACCGGTGCACCCAAGAAGAGGACCATGCAGCTCATCCGTGATGCGGAGTGGAGTTCACGAGGTGCGTACTCGGGAGCCGTCGGGTGGTTCACGGATCGACGAGCCGAGTTCTCCGTCCTGATCCGGGCGCTCGCGGGCACGGACGATGAGTTCCGACTGCAGGTGGGCGGCGGAATCATCGTCGGCTCCACCGAGGCAGGCGAGCTCGCGGAGGCCTGGGAGAAGGCGCGCTCCGTCGTCTCGGACTGAGCCAGGCGTCACGCTTCACATCCGACACCCGCGAACACGTCGAATCGACGGAGGCTCGTGGGGTCGTCAGGATAGCGTTTACCCACAGCGACTCCGCACGCAGGGTCGCCATCGATCCGCAACGGAGGTTCCATGCAGTTCTCGGACGAATCCGGCAGGCTCGTGCTGCGAGACGGGGGCGTCAGGATCGCGGAATACGTGTACCTGCCGACCGAACCGTCAGTCGAGTCTCCACGCCCGTATGCACTCCTGCGCACTCGCAGCGGTGCGCAGGTGACCGCGTACCGCCCCGACGATCATGTGTGGCACAAGGGTCTGTCGCTGGCGCTTCCTGTCGTCGGTGATCACAACTTCTGGGGCGGGCCCACGTACGTCCGCGGAGCGGGCTACGTCCAGCAGGCCAACAACGGCTCGCAGATCCATCGAAGCTTCTCGCACGTCGCAGATGCGGCTTCCGATCCCGCCACGCCGAGGATCGACGAGGAGGTCGAGTGGTTGTCACAGGATCTCTCCCCCGTCCTGTCCGAACGTCGGCGCATCACCGCTCGGGCGGTCGATGCAGACACCTGGGCGCTCACTTGGCGCAGCGAGCTCCGTAACGTGACCGACGCCGCGCTCGGGTTCGGATCCCCCACGACGAAGGGCCGTGACAACGCCGGGTACGCAGGTATCTTCTGGCGGGGCCCGACATCCTTCACCGGCGGCGAGATCATCGACCAGACCGGCGCGGCCGGCGAGCACGCGAGGGGTGCCTCCGGGCCGTGGCTCGCGTTCGTCTCCCCCGACCGGTCGGCCGGCGTGCTCATGCTCGACGCATCGGAGACGCCCACTCCATGGTTCGCCCGCAGCGAGGAATACGCGGGCCTGAACCCTGCACCGTTCTTCCACGAGGAGTCGCAGCTGCTGCCCGACGACACCCTCGTACTCGCCGCGGCGATCGTCATCGGCAACGCGGACGTCGCCGACCACGCCCGCGGCGTCGGCGAGGATCTGGTCGCCGAGCTCCGCGCTGGGTCAGCTCCGAGATGAACAGCGGCCCGGCTACTTGGCGACGAGCGTGGTCTCGAAGCTGTACATGTCGGGGCGGTAACAGTGCAGGCCGAGTTCGACGGCGCGCCCGGAGTCGTCGTACGCGATCCTCTCCGTGGTGAGCACAGGACCTCCCCGATCGATGTCCAGGAGATCGCTTTCGTCTCCCCTGGCACTTCGTGCACCGATGCGCTGTTTCGCGATCCGGATCGTCACGCCTCGCCCGCGGAGGATCTGGTAGAGCCCTCGTTCCTCGAGCTGCTCGGTCGTCACGTCGGAGAACTCGACGGGAAGATAGTTCTCGAGGATGGCCACCGGCACACCGTCGGTCGATCGCTGCCGACGCACGTACAGGACATCTGCGTCGAGCGCGACGCCGAGGCTGGTCGCCACCTGCTCCGAGGCGGGGCGGACATCTCGATGGAGCACTCTCGTCCCGGGGTCGTGGTGGGAGCGCCTGAGATCGTCATACAGGCTGGTCAGCTCCACCTGGCGAGTCACCTGCCCCTGGACGACCTGGGTACCGATCCCCCGCCTGCGCACGAGCAGGCCCTTGTCGACGAGGTCCTGGATCGCGCGTCGCACCGTCGGGCGGGAGAGCCCGATGCGCTCGCCGATCGCTATCTCGTTCTCCAACCGCGACCCGGGCGGGACGGCGCCGGAACGAATCGCCGTCTCGATCCGGGTGGCCACCTGGAAGTACAGCGGCAACGGACCGTTCCGGTCCAGATCCTCCCAGAGGCCGACCGGCCACTCCGCGACTACGGAAAGGGGCATGCTCTCTGCACCGGCGAGCGCGATCGCAGGCTCGACAGCCGCGGGGTCATCTTCCATGTTCCGACAATATTACGTCTGACAGCACAAATGGCGGTTTCGATGGCGACTGCTGTGATTGTGCTATTGTTAGGACATGAGTTGATGAACTTTCGCGCGGCGATGCGCGGAAGCACCAGAGCGGAGAACCGACCTAGATGCAGCATTCCCTGGATCTCATCGCATTCGGCCGACTCGGCGTGGACCTCTACCCGCTTCAGCAGGGTGTGGGGATCGAGCATGTCGACACCTTCGGCAAGTTCCTCGGCGGCAGCGCAGCGAACGTCACGGTGGCCGCGGCACGGCATGGCCACTCCGTTGCCCTCATCTCCAGAGTGGGCGACGACCCGTTCGGGCGCTACCTGCTGTCCGAGCTCGAGCGCTTCAAGGTCGACCGCACTTGGGTCGACATCGACCCCGATCTCAAGACTCCCCTGACGTTCTGCGAGATCTTCCCCCCGGACGACTTCCCCCTGTATTTCTACCGCGACCCTCTCGCGCCGGACCTCAACGTCGACAGCGACCAGCTGGACCTCGACGCGATACGCAGCGCCGGCATCTTCTGGGTGACGGGAACGGGGTTCAGTCGCGAGCCGAGCCGCAGCGCACACCTCACCGCGCTGCGCGCGAGAGGCCGCGCTCCCCACACCGTGCTCGATCTCGACTACCGCCCGATGTTCTGGGAGTCTCAGGCGGAAGCCTCGGCACAGATCTCGAGTGCGGTCGAGTATGCGACCGTCGCGGTCGGCAATCGTGAAGAGTGCGAGATCGCCGTGGGCGAGAGCGATCCCGAGCGCGCTGCGGACGCCCTGCTCGAACGCGGAGTCGAGCTGGCGATCGTGAAGCAGGGCCCCAGAGGCGTTCTGGCGCGAACCCGCGATGAGCGCGTGGAGGTTCCGCCTCTGCCGGTATCCGTGGTCAACGGCCTCGGCGCCGGTGACGCATTCGGCGGCGCCCTGTGCCATGGCCTCCTCGAAGGATGGGGACTCGATCGCACCTTGCGCTTCGCGAATGCCGCAGGCGCGATCGTCGCGTCGCAACTGGAGTGCGCAGGAGCGATGCCGACGACGATCGACGTCGAAGCCGCGATCGACAGGGGCAGCGCCGCATGAGCAATCCCGCAGTCCAACGGCTTGATTTCGACAGGCTCCGCGATCTTCGCGTCAATCACCCCGAGGCGGTTGCAGAGGCTTTCCTCGCACGCCGTCGACGCAGTGTCGTGCGGGGCGATGGTCGCCTGTTCATCATCGCTGCGGATCACCCGGCTCGTGGCGCTCTCGGCGTCGGCGCACGCGCCACCGCCATGGCCGACCGCTACGACCTGATCGAACGGCTTGCCCTCGCCCTCAGCCACCCCGGGGTGGACGGAGTGCTCGGCACCCCCGACATCATCGACGACCTCGCGCTGCTCGGACTGCTGAACGACAAGATCGTGGTCGGCTCGATGAACCGCGGAGGCCTGCGGGGCTCATCCTTCGAGCTCGATGACCGATACACCGCCTACGACGTCCCTTCGATGATCGCCTCGCGGCTCGACTTCGCCAAGGTTCTCGTGCGCATGGACCTCGCGGACTCCCGCACGGTGCGAACGCTGGAGTCGACCGCCGCCGCGGTGACGGCCGCCGCCAGCACCGGGCTGCCGATCATGCTCGAACCGTTCCTCTCGCGCAGGGTGGATGACTGCGTGGTGAACGACCTCAGCCCGGATGCCGTGATCCACTCCATCGCGATCGCATCGGCGCTCGGCGGAAGCAGCGCCTACTCGTGGCTCAAGCTCCCCGTCGTGCCCCAGATGGAGCGTGTCATGGCCGCGACGACATTGCCGACGCTGCTCCTGGGCGGGGACTCCGGGGAGGATCCCGCCCTCACCTTCGCATCGTGGCGTGACGCGCTCGCGATCCCCGGAGTCCGCGGCCTCACGGTCGGTCGGACGCTGTTGTACCCGCCGGACGGCGACGTCGCCGGCGCTGTCGATGCAGCCGCACGCCTCGTGCACGCGGGCCTGTGAACGCCGAGATCGAAGGACCACTGACGTGAGCACACGATCCACACCTGCCACTTCTGCGGACACCTCGCCGCGACGCCTCGGCTCCCCGCAGAGCAGTTGAGATGACAGTGGACGACCGCTGGTTCCATCGACGGGGCTCGCTCGCACGCGACGGGTGGGAGAGCGTCGTTGACGACTCTCTGGACGGCTGGCAGCACACCGGGCTGCATATCGCTGAGCTCTCGCAGGGCGACGAGATCTCGCTCGGTGCGGCCGGGCTCGAGAGGATCGTGATCCCCCTGGCCGGATCGTTCGTGGTCGATCACAGCGCCGCGCCCACCGAATCCGTGCGCACCACGCTGACCGGACGAACCTCCGTGTTCGACGGGCCGACCGACGTGCTGTACCTCTCGGGCGCCTCGACGGGTCGACTGTCGGGCGAAGGGCGTGTGGCTGTCGCCTCATCGCCCGCGCGCAGCGACGGGACCATCCATCCTTCTCGGCATATCCCCGCTTCGGGCGTTCCGGTGGAACTGCGCGGCGCCGGCACCTCGAGCCGCCAGGTCCACAATTTCGGCACCCCCGAGTCTCTCGCTGCCGATCGGCTCATCGTCTGCGAGGTCATCACCCCGTCGGCGAACTGGTCGTCCTACCCGCCGCACAAGCATGATGAGCACGTCGAAGGCTCGGAGAGCGAGCTGGAGGAGATCTATTACTTCGAGGCGGCTCCGGTCAGAGACGGTGGTCGCGCCGAATCCGCACACGCTGCGTTCGGGCTGTTCAGCGCCTACGCCTCACCCGCCGGACAGATCGAGATCGATGCGACCGTGCGCACCGGCGACATCGCGCTCGTGCCGCATGGCTACCACGGGCCGGCGGTCGCCGCACCCGGTTACGACCTCTACTATCTCAACGTCATGGCGGGTCCCGGCGCAGAACGATCATGGCTGATCAGCGATGATCCGGACCACGCCTGGGTGCGCGACGCCTGGAACGACCAGGATGTCGACCCACGATTGCCCTATACGAGCGGGAACGGAGATCTCCGGTGAACCACACGACGCAGCGCATGACCGTGAGCCAGGCACTCATCCAGTTCCTGTCGCACCAGTGGACCGTCGACGATGGTCACCGGGAACGGACGATCCCCGGTGTCTTCGGGATCTTCGGCCACGGGAACGTGGCCGGGATCGGCCAGGCACTGGCGCAGCTGAACTCCGAACAGCCCGATCTCATGCCGTACCATCAGGCTCGCAACGAGCAGGCGATGGTGCATCAGTCCGTCGGCTACGCGCGCATGCGGCGTCGCCGCGCGACGTTCGCCTCCACCGCTTCTGTCGGTCCCGGTGCGACCAACATGCTGACGGGCGCAGCACTCGCGACCGCGAACCGTCTTCCTGCACTCCTGCTGCCCAGCGACACGTTCGCCACCCGCGTCGCCGATCCTGTCCTGCAGCAGCTCGAGCAGCCATGGGACACCGGACTCACGGTCAACGATGCCTTCCGGCCCGTGTCGCGCTACTTCGACCGGGTGCAGCGCCCCGAGCAGCTGTACTCGATCGCGTTGGCCGCGATGCGGGTCCTCACCGATCCTGCTGAGACGGGCGCGGTCACCATCTCGCTCCCGGAGGACGTGCAGTCGGAGGCCCTCGACGTTCCGCTGGAGTTCCTTCGCGACCGCGAGTGGCACGTGCGGCGCCCGCGTCCCGAGCGCGGGGCGCTCGCGCGCGTCGTCGAAGCGGTGCGCGACGCCCGCGCACCGCTGATCATCGCTGGCGGGGGCGTCCTCTACTCGGGAGCGGAGCACGTCCTGCGCGAACTCGTCGAGCTGACCGGCATCCCGGTCGCCACCACTCAAGCGGGCGGCGGTGTGCTTCCGTGGGATCACCCTCAGTACGCAGGGGGCGTCGGAGCCACGGGGAGCACCGCAGCGAACCGCCTCGCCGCCGACGCCGACATCATCATCGGCATCGGCACGCGGTACAGCGACTTCACGACCGCATCGCGCACCGCGTTCCAGAATCCGGATGTCCGCTTCATCAACATCAACGTCGCCTCGTTCGATGCATACAAGCACGGCACGGCCCTGCCGCTGATCGCAGATGCACGAGAGGCGCTGACCGAGCTCGTGCCATCGCTGCACGACTATCGGGTCCCCTCCGCACATGCCGCAGTCATCGCGCGCGAGAGATCCACCTGGAACGACGCGGTGCTCACCGCCCTGGCGCCGACAGGACGCGACCGCCCGGGCCAGCCCGAGATCATCGGGGCGCTCAACCGCGCGCTCGACGCAGAGGACGTCGTCGTGCAAGCGGCTGGATCCCTTCCGGGAGATCTGCACAAGCTCTGGCGGGTGCGGGATCCGCTCGGCTACCACGTCGAATACGCGTTCTCCTGCATGGGATACGAGATCCCGGGTGCGATCGGTGCGAAGCGAGCGTTCACCGCTGCCGGCGACCGACGCGATGTCGTCTGCATGGTGGGCGACGGGTCGTACCTCATGCTCAACACGGAACTGGTGACGGCCGTCGCCGAGGACATCAAGATCATCGTGATCATCATTCAGAATCACGGATACGCATCCATCGGGCATCTTTCCGAGACCGTCGGCTCCGAACGATTCGGCACGAAGTATCGGGCCTACGACCAGGCAGAGCGCAACTTTCAAGGAGATCGCCTGCTCCCGATCGACCTCGCGATGAACGCGCGAAGCTACGGCCTCGACGTGCTCGAGATCGCTCCGGGTGCCGGAGCGCTGCAGGCCTTCGCCGCGGCGATCGCCACGGCGAAGGCATCTGAGCGCTCGACCGTGATCCACATCGAGAGCGACCCGCTCGTGTACTCGCCCGACGGCGAAGGATGGTGGGACGTCCCGGTGTCAGAGGTCTCGACCTCTCCGACGACGCGACGAGCCCGCGCGGAGTACGAGGAGCGCCGCACGGCGCAGAAGCCCCTCCTCGGCGGAGGTGCAGCATGAACGGCACGGTCGCCGGAGCACCGGTCAGTTTCGGTGTCTTCGAGTTGACACCGGACGGCGCAGAGACCATCTCCCCCGACGCTCTGCTCGAAGTGCTCTTAGACGCGGGGTACAGCGGTATCGACCTCGGTCCTGCCGGCTTCCTCGGCGAGGACGACGAACTGCGCGCACGTCTGGACAGGTTCGGCCTCGGTCTTGCGGGAGGGTGGGTGCAGCTTCCGTTCTCCGACGATGAGGCGTTCCAGGCCGCTGTCCCCACCCTGGACGCGGCGCTTCGCCAGTTCTCCGCAGCAGCGGAGGGGCGCAGCGGGTTGCTTCCGCTGCCGACATTGGCCGACGACGGTTCGGAAGCGCGCAAAGGCGCTCCGGGACGCGGTGCCTCCATCGACCCGATCCGCGACGATGCATGGCATCGTCTCGCCGCCAACGTCGCGCGCGCCGCCGACATGGTTCGACGAGCCGGGTTCGAACCGACGTTCCACCATCACGCCGGAACGTTCGTTGAGTCACCGGAGGAGATCGATCGTTTCCTCGCTGATGTGGACGTCGACCTGACCCTCGACACCGGACATCTGTTCGTCGCCGGCGGAGATCCGCAGGACGCCGTCATGCGATGGGGGGATCGCATCAATCATCTGCACCTCAAGGATGTCGACCTCTCCGTGCTGCAGCGCGTGTTGGCGGCTGGCGGCGGAATGCGGGAGGTGTGGTCGTCGGGCGCGTTCGTCGCACTCGGTGCGGGCGACGTCGCACTGGCTCCCGTGATGGACGCGATGGAGAAACGCGGTTACGACGGATGGGTCCTCGTCGAACAGGATGTCCTCTGCGGTCCGGACACCGCTCTCGACGACTTCATCCGAGACAGAAGCGACGCCCAGCGGATCAATCGCGAAGCGCTGCGTCCCTGGCTGTGACGGCTCGACGGCCGCGCACCTCCCCGCACCCGAATCACCGACGTACACGAACACCGACGTACACGAACAAGGACATCTCCATGACTGACCGACAGCTGCGAATCGGACTCATCGGCACTGGCCGGATCGGCCAGGTGCATGCGGCGAACATCGCGGCATCCGGCGATACCACGCTCGCCTGGGTGGCCGATCCCTTCATCGCAGGCGCCCAGCACGTGGCGGCGAACCACGGAGGCACCGCGACGGACTCCGCCGAAGAGATCTTCGCCTCCGGCGACGTGGATGCCGTGCTGATCGCGTCGCCGACGCCCACGCACGTCGACCTCATCAGAAGCGCCGTGGCGGCCGGGATCCCCGTGCTGTGCGAGAAGCCGATCGATCTGGATCTGGCACGCGTCGATGCGTTGCGCCCGCTCGTGGCCGAAGCAGGCGTGCTCGTCGCACTCGGGTTCAATCGTCGCTTGGATCCCGCGTTCGCGGAGGTCCGCAGCAGGGTGGCCGCCGGAGAGATCGGTGCGCTCGAGCAGCTCACGATCACCAGCCGCGACTCCGCTGCACCATCGGCCGACTACCTCTCGGTCTCGGGCGGAATCTTCCGGGACATGACGATTCACGACTTCGACATGGCGCGTTTCTTCGTCCCGGACCTCGTCGACGTGATGTCGACCGGCTCGACGCTCTTCGATGATGGTGCGCGAGCGCACGGCGATTTCGACTCCGCGGTATCGGTGCTCAGCGCAGCATCCGGTGTGCAGGTGACCATCGTGAACTCACGGCACAGCGCCACCGGGTATGACCAGCGCCTCGAGGCGTTCGGATCCGCCGGAAGCCTGCAGGTCGCGAACGCGGGCACGAGCCTCGTGAGCCTCTCGAACGCAGCCGGCGTCGAGACGCGTTCGCCGTATCAGGACTTCTTCCTCGAGCGGTACGCGACGTCGTACCGCCGGGAGCTCGCAGAGTTCGTCGCTGCCGTGCGCGGTGCGTCCTCGAACCTGTCGACCTTCGAAGACGGTCGCGCAGCGCTTCTCCTCGCCGACGCAGCGCATCGCTCGGCGAACGAGCGCACCACGATCGCCGTCGACCTGTCGTGACGCCGTCGGCCGATCCGCGCGACGTCAGCCGTCAACCCGTCGCGCGGATCGTCAGCCGATGCGCTCCCGGCCCTCGTCCTGCGATGTACGCCCGCGGTCCGGAGAGCGCGTCCGTGCCGCCGAGATACTCGTAGTCCTCCCCCGCCCGGTAGCGAATCGCCGCATCGACACCTGTTCCCGGCCCGAAGACGAGCGCACGATCGCCGACTCGGTAGCGGGCGAACCCGTCGCGCAGAAGCAGCACCCCATTCGAGGAGAGATCTTCGCCGTCGCCTGCGAAGGTTCCGCCGTCGAGACTTCCGCCTTCGAAGGTTCCACCGTCACGGAATGCGAGCTCGAGTGCCCACGAGGTCGCGGGTCCGTCCACGGAGATGTCGAGTTCGACGCCGTCGCTGAGCGGAGTCACAGTGACGCGAGTCGCGAGGGAGACCGCGGTCGTCTCCCGCTGATCGAACGACATCGCCGCAGCGAAGCGCCCCTCGTCGACGACCTCGTAGCGGCCGTCCTGCTGCTGTCTCTCCGTCGCCATCGGGAGGTAGTAGTGCCCTTCGACGACCTCCTCCAGGACGAGTGCCTCGCCCTCGGACACCATGCTCGATGCGCGGAAGGGACCGAGCCCGAAGAAGTCACGGGAGAGTCGCACCGAGTCCAGAATGAGGCCACCTGCGAAGAGGCGAAGGAACGTGGGGTTGTTCGCGAGACCCGAGCGGATGCGGCCCATGTCCGAGTAGTCCGACCCCGCGTACACCAGGATGCTGCGCTTCGCGGAATCGTCGCGGACGAGTGCGGATCCAGACCAGGTCTGCCGCCGCTCGACGGGCGGCGGGACGGCTGTCGGCATGCGCTCGCCCAGACGCGGGTCGAGCAGGAGATCAGCGAGTGCTGTCTGCGGTTCCATGATCGCGCCGGTCATGGCGAGTTCCGCCGCCCAGGCGAAATCACCCCGGTCCTCGGATATCGCGAAACGCCGATAGTGCAGCGCTGAAGCCCCGAGCGGAAACCGCAGATCCTTCTGATCCTGACGGCGAGAATGCACGGTCTCGACAGTCGCGTCGGAATGGATCAGACCGAGGTTCGATTCCAGGTTGCGCTCTACGATGTCGTGAAGATCCTTGCGACCGAAGATGTCTCCGATGGCGAGGAGGGAAGGATTCGAGACGTGCGTGGCGTAGTTCGCACTGCGCTCCGAGTACTGGCCGTCCGCATCGATGTCGATCCCCTCCGCGAGCCATTGCAGAGCGCGAGTCCGCGAGCTTGCCGCCCCGTCGAGCCGGTGCAGACGCGCGAGAGCAGCCGCGAGCTCCCACCGATGATTCGGAGTGTGGACACCGCCTGCGACCATGGCGGGCGTCGCAGCCGTCGCGATGGCTCGGAGTCGTCGTTCGAGCTGCTGCAGGTCGTGCGACCGCGGGGCGGGCACCCGGCGGAGAAGCTCGACCGTGTCGCCGAGGTCGTTGATGGTGAATCCGGAGTCCGGCGGGGATTCGACGTTGTCTCCGCCGCTGAACAACCCCGTCGCCGCCTGCATGCGCTCCAGCGCCGCTGCGTACTCGAGAGCGAGCGAGAGCGCGACCCGGTCGCCGGTGTATCTGCTGCCTGGAGCGATGTGGACGGCGACGAGCAGCTTCACTCTCCGCATCGCAGCCCGGTGCGGGCCGAGTGGAGCGGAGTGCAGTTCGGCGACACCGGGTGCGCGGAGCAGCGCACCCGCCTCCGCGTCCGCTGCGGATGTCACCGCCGCGATGAAGTCCCGATCCTGCGCGCTCACGATCCGGCCCCCTCGACTGCTGCGGGCGCGATTCGAAGGGTGAGCACCTCGAAGGCGCCAAGACGCACGGTCACGTCACGTCCCACGACGCTCTCGACCGATCGACCGTTCACCGGAGACTCGACGAGATCGCATTCCGTCACTCCGCCGGCTTCGATATCGATGTCGAGCCGGAGTGCAGCGACGGTTCTCGCGCCGCGATGCTCATAGACACGAACGATGAGATCACCGCTGCGATCCGCAGCCAGCTTCACCGACGACACCACCAGCGAGGTGTCGCCCACCACCGACACCAACGGCTTCGGCGGGTGCTCACCCGCGAGCCGGCGCGGCGGGTGAGACAGCAGAGACCCCCAGGCGACAGCGGTGTCCGGTGTAGGTGCGGGACCGATGAGGGATGTGAACGTGTGCTCACCCTGGTCGGCATCCGGGTCGGGGAAGGTCGGCGCGCGAAGCAGCGACTGCCGTACGGTGGCGATGAGTCTGCCGTCGACACTGTCTCGGGTCACGTCATGGCCATAGACGCGGTCATTCACGATCGCGACCCCGAAACCGGGTTCGCCGACGTGGACCCAGCGGTGCGCGCACACCTCGTACTTCGCCGCATCCCACGACGTGTTCGTGTGCAGTGGCCGTCGTACGTGACCGAACTGCGTCTCGTAGGCGGCCTCCGTGGCGTGGACGTCGATCGGGAAGGCGAGCTTGAGCAACCGACGACGCTCACGCCAGTCGACCCGCGTCGTGATGCGAACGGCTTCGCCGCCGAAGGCGAAGTCGATCCGCTGTTCGATCGTGCTGCTGCGATATCGATGCGACACGATCAGCGCGCCCTTGTCGGCGCGTGCGATCCCATCGACCAGGTCGGTGGGCTCTCGCAGCGCTGCTCGATCGAGTTCCCATGCGTCCCACTTCGCCGGCGCATCCACGTGCACCTGGAGTCTGGCGGCAGACGCGCCCTCAGGGATCATCTCTCGACCCGACGCGACCTCACGAAGACTGCGAAGTGTGCCGTCGGCAGCGATGACGACGTCGAGCGCGCCAGAACTCAGGCTGAACGATCCGTCTGACTGCTCGATGACCTCGACCGCCGCAGCCGTCGCGGTGTCCGCTTCTGCCGCGCCGTCGTCGACGACTCCGCCACCGAACGCGGGGAGTCCCGCGCGGGGGAACGGCGCTGCGTTGATCACGATCGGGGTCTCACCGGCACCGGTGAGCGCATCGAGCGCCTCTGCGATGATCTCGTTCAGTCGAACGGTGACGCGCTGATGCGTCGCCTCCGCTTCTCGGTGCACCCACGCGATCGCGCTGCCGGGCAGGATGTCGTGGAACTGGAGCAGCAGGACGTCCTGCCACAGCGCGTCGAGTTCATCATGCGGGTACTCATGGCCCGCTCGGATCGACGCCGTGGCGCACCACAGTTCCGCCTCGACGAGAAGCGCTTCATTGCGACGGTTGCCATGCTTGGTCCGCGCCTGAGACGTGTAGATGCCGCGATGGAACTCGAGATACATCTCGCCCGACCAGACCGGCGCGTGTGCATATTCGTCCTCGGCGCGCACGAAGAAGTCGCGCGCCGTGCCGAAAGCGACGCGCGGGGATCCTTCGAGGTCGGACTGCAGTCGAGCGTCTGTCATCATCTCGCGCGTCGGCCCACCACCACCGTCGCCGTACCCGAAGGGCATGAGGGAGGTCGTGGCGTGCCCATGGTCGGCGAAGTTGCGCACACTCCGCGCGAGCTCGGTCGGGCGCATGTCGCCGCTGTAGGTGTTGTCCGGCGGGAAGTGCGTGAAGATGCGGGAGCCGTCGATCCCCTCCCAGGTGAACGAGTGATGCGGCATCCTGTTGGTGTCGTTCCAGCACATCTTCTGCGTGAAGAACCACCGCAGTCCGGCTTTCCGCAGCACCTGAGGCAGCGAGCCGGGATAGCCGAAGGAGTCCGGAAGCCACCCGACATCGCTCCGCGACCCGAACTCTGCTTCGAACAGGCGCGTGCCGTAGAGGAACTGTCGAGCAAGCGACTCCCCGGACGGCATGTTCACGTCGGATTCGACCCACATGTTGCCGACGGGGACGAAGCGTCCCTCGGCGACGCGTCGCCGGACGCGATCGAACAGCAGCGGATCATGGTCGCGCACCCATGCGAAGTGCTGAGCCGAAGAGCAGGTGAAGACCAGGTCGGGGTCCGTGTCCATCAGGGCGAGGACGTTCGCGAAGGTGCGCGTCACCTTCCTCACGGTCTCCCTGCTCGGCCAGAGCCACGCCGAGTCGATGTGCGCGTGACCGGTGGCGACGATGCGGTGAGCGGAGGCGACCGCCGGTGACGCGAGCAGCGGCTCGATCACCTCGCGTGCGCGATCCGCATCCTCGCCCGGGCGGTCGGGATCGAGGGTCGACACGGCCCGGTCCAGACCGAGGAGAATCGACGCCCGTCTCGGATCAGTCTCGCCGAGTTCTGCAGCGAGCCCGCGGAGCACGGTCATCTCGCGGATGAGGCGTTCGACAGCCGTGTCGACTGTTCGCACCTCCCACCCGCCGAGTCTGTACCGAGGCTCGTCGCCCGAGGTGAGCGGGTCGCCCAGTGGCGTCGCTCTGAACGCACCAGGACTCTTGAAATCGTCGCCACCGGAGAGATCAGGGTTCGCCGCCGCCTCGACGTAGAACGCGAAGGAATCACCGGGAACGGCGTCGATGGGCACGGAGTGGTTGCGCGGTTCGAGCCCCTTGACTGCCGCACCGTCGAGGGTTCGCACCAGCCCCTCGCACTGGAATCCCGGTTTCGCGCCGTTGAAACCGAGATCGAGCGAGAGCTCGATCCGACCCGGATCCCGCCACTCCGTCGGGACGACACCTCGGACGATGAACCAGGTCGTCCCCCAGGGTCGCCCCCACATCGCCCCACTCGTCACCGGCTCGAACACTGCCCGCTCGCGCATTGCTGCGAACGAGACGGGTTCGCCCACGCGCCCTTCGACGCCGGCGGGAACCTCCCAGGCTTCGATCTCGAGCGGCACGGATGCGTGCACGACGGCTCGAGGGAGATAGTCGGTCAGATAGCGATCGACACGCTCCACGGTCGAGGAGAACGCGTTGTGCACGTCAGTCCTTCAGCCCGGCATTGATGTTCGATGAGGTGATGTAGCGCTGGAAGACGAGATAGAGCGCCACGAGGGGGATCATCGACAGCACCGAGGCACCGAGCAGGACCGGCCAGTCGATGTTCTCAGCTCCGACAAGCGCCCGCAGCGCGATCTGCAGCGTGAACTTGTCGGGGTCGCCGAGGATGATCAGCGGGAACAGGTAGTCGTTCCAGCGCCACTGGAATGACACGATCCCGAGGGTCAGCATGATCGGGCGAGCCAGCGGAACCATGATGCGGAAGAAGATCCCGACCTCGCTCGCTCCATCGATCCGAGCCGCGTGGATGAGCTCATCGGGGATCGTCACGAAGAACTGGCGGAACATGAACACACCTGTGGGCGTGATGATCGAGGGGACGATGACGCCGGCGAGCGAGTTGTACAGACCGAGGTCGCGGATCACGATGAACAGCGGGTTGAGGATCACCTCTCCCGGGAGCATGGTCATCGACAGGATGCACAGCCCGAGAACGCTCAGCCAGGGGTTTCGGTACTTCGCGAGGGCGTATCCCGTGGACGCGCAGAAGAACACGGTGAGCACGGTCGTCACGGTCGCGACGATCGTCGTGTTCAGCAGGTAGCGACCGAAGTCGACGCGTTCGATGGCCGTGGCGTACCCGTCGACGGTCCACGTCTCGGGGAAGAAGCTGAGCGGGTAGCTGAAGAGCTCACCGCCGGGCTTGAACGACGAGAGGAGGAACCAGAGCAGGGGGAAGAGCATGAGCAGAGCGAGAACCCAGAGCATCGCTGTGGGGCCGACGCTCCGACGGACGGTGCCCCGCTGCCTGCGCCGCTGCTTCCTTCGGGCGCGGCTCTCTTCAGGAACCGTGATGGCGTACGTGTCTACCATGTGCTTCCGCTCCTTCGCCCGATGCGCAACTGGATGAACGCGATGACCAGAAGGATCAGGAGGAGCACCATGGATGCCGCGCTCGCGTAGCCGATCTCGGATCGAGCGAACCCGGTCTCGTAGATGTACTGGACGATCAGACGGTTCTGCGTGCCAGGGCCGCCACCGTTGAGGGCCTGGATCATCGCGAACTCCTTCATCTGCCCGAGTGTCGACAGCAGGATCACCAGCAGCGAGGTGGGTGCGATCGAAGGCAGGGTGATGCTGCGGAACTTCTGCCAGCCGTTCGCGCCGTCGAGCGACGCCGCTTCGTAGTAGGACTGCGGAACGTTGTTGAGGGCCGCGACGAACAGCAGCATGTTGAATGCCGCGCTGCCCCACGCGGAGGCCATGATGACCACGAGGAGCGAGAGATCGGCATTGGAGGACCAGGGAACGCTGTCGCCGCCGAAGGCTGCGATGACGAAGTTGACGAAGCCGAAGCTCTCACCGAACATCCAGCGCCAGATGACTCCGGCGACGATGGGCGAGACCAGCCACGGCAGGAAGAAGATGATGCGCGCCGCGGTCTTGCCGCGGGACCAGGCGGACTGCAGAGCGACTGCCATCCCCAGCGCGAGGCAGTAGCCCACGGGCACCGAGAACAGTGCGTACACGAACGTTCTGCCGAGTGCGGAGAAGAAGCTGGAGTCCTGGAAAAGCGCGACGTAGTTGGCGAATCCGATGAACTCTGCGTCTCCCCACCCGCGGTAGTCGGTCATCGAGTAGGAGAGACCGAGCACCGCCGGAAGCAGGAAGAAGAGTGCGAAGAGGACAGCGGTGACGACGGTGAACAGGAACGGCGCGAGTCGATATCTGCCGAAGGCGCGTTTCCGGCGCCACGGGGTGCGGGGCGTCACCCCCGCCGGTTCGGCGGGGGTGACCTTGTCGCGGGTGATGGTCATGTTCGTCGTCGGGGTCAATCGGCGTACTGCTGCGTCGACGAGGCGTTGATGTTCTTCACCGTGTCCTCGAGGCTCTGCTCATTGCTGAGGTAGCGCACCGTCTCGTCCTTCAGCGGCTCGGAGTCGATCGACTTCCCCTCGTACCCGAAGAGGACTCCCTGAATGCTCTGCTCAGCCGCGATGTCGCCGGATGCAGCGATCTCCGCGTTGTACAGATCGAATGCATCGGCATCCTCGGCGTACGTGACGTCCAGGCCCTCCAGCGCGGGGAGGCAGCCGGAGAGCTCGCAGTACTCACGGTAGTTCTCGTCGGAATACAGCCACGTGATGAAGTCGAGCGTCTCCTGCTCGACGCCGGTTCCATCGAAGGCGACGAGCCACGATGCCGCACCGTAGTTGGTGGCGCGAACCGGCTGCTGCGGAAGCGGGACCGAGACCCAGTCGAAGTTCGTGATGTTCTGCTGGAAGTCCGTGATCTGCCAGACTCCCGACATGTACGAGGCGACGCGGCCGCTCTTGAAGGTGGCGCTGGCGTCGTCCCCTGCGGCCCACACGGAGGCCGGCATGAAGCCGGAGTCGTGCATGCCCTTGAAGTACTCGAGCGCCTCGGCTCCGGCGTCGTCGAGCTCCCAGGTGCCGTCGGACTGCTCGGTCACCCCGTTGCTGCCGAACTCGTAGAGGAGGGCGCGAAGGCGGTGCGCTGAGCTGTCCATGACGGATCCGTACTCCGCGTCGGTCTTCGCGACGACTTCCTCACCCTTGGCGACGAACTCGTCCCAGGTCCACGACTCATCGAGCGTCGTGGGGAATGTGACGCCTGCCTGGTCCCAGAGCGTCTTGTTCAGGAACATGCCGACAGAGGTGAGTGTCGTGGGAAGCGCTTTGACCTTCCCGTCGTCGGGGTCGGGCACACGGAGCGAGTCGATCACGCCTGCATCGTCGGAGATCTCGGTCAGGTCCAGGAGACGATCCTTGTACGCGGGATCGATGCCCGAAGCGGCGAGGGCCGGGAGGTCGTTGGCCTGGGCCGCAGTGCGCAGTTTCGTGCGGAGGTCGGAGTTCGGGACCTCGATGATCTTGACCCGGACGCCGGTCTCATCGAAGTACTTGTCGGCGAGTTGCGCATAGCCGTTGCCCTGGTTGACATCGCCGGACTGGTACATCTCCAGAACGACATCGTCGCCTTCACCGCCACCGGCTCCGGAGCCGGCGCATGCTGTCAGCACGAGCGCGCCGACAGTCAGGGTCGTCACCGCAAGGCCGCGAATAGTACGAGAGCGCTTCATTACTTCTCCTTCTCACGCTCTGCGTCGAGCGCTGATACTGGGGAGTGCTGGGGAACACCGATACATGACCAGCATATGTTGGCATGTCATGACAAACTACAAACTACACGATAGGACGCGCATGTCGAATCGGCAAGCGTTTTCCGAGTCCGGGCCGCTCCGGCCCCTCCCGTCATCACGAAGGAGTGACATGCCCATCAGAGCCGCCGTCATCGGCACCGGTGCGATCACGCGAGAGAAGCACCTGCCCGCCTTGCTTGCTGACGACCGCGTGGAGGTCGTCGCTGTCGCCGACATCCACGCGGAAAGCGCGAAGGCGGCGGCGGCCGAGTTCGGCATACGAGCCTGGTACACCTCGACGACCGAGCTCCTGGCCGCCGAGCACCCTGATCTCGTCACGATCGGCACACCACCGGGCGCGCATCGCGACGCGATCATCGAATCGCTGGATGCAGGGGCGTGGGTTCTGTGCGAGAAGCCACCCACCCTCTCGCTCGAGGACTACGACGTCGTGGCTGCGCACGAAGGCCCGGAAGGACCGTTCGTGAGCTACATCTTCCAGCATCGCTTCGGCGCGACCGCCGAGCGTCTCCGCGAGCATCTCCGGGACGGCACGCTCGGAAGGCCCCTGGTCGTGCAGTGCAACACGCTGTGGCACCGCACACCGGAGTACTTCGCCGTGCCGTGGCGAGCTCGGTGGGCCACCGAGGGCGGCGGGCCGACCATGGGACACGGCATCCACCAGACCGACATGGTGCTGTCGATCCTCGGCGACTGGACTCACGTCACAGCCGAGATGGCGACGCTGGACAGGGAGACGGAGACCGAGGACGTCGCATTCGCGATCGTCCGGTTCGCGAACGGAGCGATGATGTCGGTGTCGAACAGTCTCCTCTCCGCACGGGAGACGAGCTATGTGCGATTCGACTTCGAACGCGCCACCGTGGAGGTGGAGCACCTCTACGGGTACGCGAACGATCACTGGCGGTGGACTCCTGCTCCCGGTGTCGCTGAAGCCCGATCCGCGCAGTGGCCAGCGGAGACCGACGATTTCAGCGGTGCACACGATCTCCAGATGCGTCACATGATCGACTCCTACGAGCGTCGCGAGCGACCGCGGGTCAGCGGCCTGGATGGTCGACGATCCCTGGAGCTGGCGGCCGGGATGTACAAATCGGCGCTCGAGGGTCGCACCGTCACCCGCACGGAGCTGGTGCCGGGCGATCTGTACTACTCGGCGATGAACGGCGGAGATCCTGCTGAGGCGACACGACGGATCCACGCCGGAACGCAACTGCGAGGCTGAGCGCCGCCGACCATCCCGCATCCGTCAGCCGATGTGCTCGAACAGAAGAGAGAACGAGATCTGTCGCGGCGCCAGCCGGTACCTGGGCAGGATGCCGGGACCACACGTCGCGGTTCCCACGCCCGACTGGGCGAAGTCGATCGAGAGGTGCGTGCGCCCGTCCGGTCTCAGCTCCCAGTTGTGTCGCGCGGCCGCGACGTCGGCGCGTGCGAACGGAGACACGGTGATCGCGAACGCGTCGCCCAGACTGCGCACGCGCAGTCCGCCGGCGTCGAGCTCGATCACGGCATCGACGACGTCCTGCCGCGCACCGCTCTCCTGAGGGAACACGTTGTCGACCACGAGTTCGTCCTGCGCGAGCGTGTGCCATCCGAACCGACCGGCTGCGCGCAGATCGGGATACGCGGGCACCGGACCCCTGCCAGCGAGACGGAGTCCGCGCGGGGGATGCGGCAACACGATGTCGAGGCCGAGACGCGGCAGCGCATGCTGCCACTCCCCGGTCGGCTCGAGCGTGCCGTCGAGCCGCACGGATCGCTCGGACACGGGGGTCCAGACCAGATCGGCGAGCACGGCGGTGTCCATGATCGGCGTGCCGGCGCGAACGCCGACCTGCACCGCGCTCGCGGCGCGCTCGAACCGCAGCAGCCGCGGCATCACCCGATCGATACCGGAGGTGTGCCAACGGGTGGCCAACGGAGGCAGCGACAGTTCGTCATCGGCGATGTCGAGGTCGTTGTCGGTCGGGGCGCGCCAGATGCCGACGGCCGGGCCTCGAAGTTCCAGGCCACCGATCCGAGTGATCTCGCCCGTCAGCTCGTCGAACTCCGCTGACCGCGCGATGTCGCCGACGGTCGCGGCCGGCGGTCGGGGGACGGCGAGGCGCACCGACTGGCCGATTCCCAGTTCGTGTCCATGATCGGCCCACTCCGCAGCGCGGATCGTGTGCGCGGTCACCGTCACGACATCCGCGATCTCCGCGGTGCCCGGTGTCGCGAGATGCGCGGGCAGCTGCACGTCCACACCGGTGCGCGGACCGCACGAGGGCACCGGGACGTCGCCCGACTCCACGACCTCCCCGTCGATCTCACGCGTCCAGCGCAGCGAGACCTCGCCCTCGAGAGCGGTGAAATCCCACCGGTTCTCGATGCGGAACGAGCGTCGGTCTTCGGCGACGGCGATGCGGATCGGAGCGATCACGGCCGCATAGTGCAGGAGCCCGGGGCGAGGAGTGCGGTCGGCGTCCACGAGGCCGTCGACGACGTAGTTGCCGTCGTGGACGATCTCGTCGAAGTCTCCCCCGAAATGGAACCTCCGCTCGCCTGAGGCATCCGTGACGGCGATCGCCTGCTCGACCCACTCCCAGACGAATCCGCCGGCGATCCGGGGATACTGCTCGAAGAGGTCCCAGTAATCGTCGAGGCCACCGGGGCCGGTACCCATCGCATGCGCGAACTCGCACTGGATGAACGGCAGTCCAGCGCGGTGGATGCTCGCCTCGTCGGCGTCGAACGGGAGCGTCGACACCGTCTCCTCACCGATCTGCCGCACCTCGTCATGGCTCGCGTACATGCGCGAGTACACGTCGACGTAGCGGCTGTCCCTGTCCCCCTCGTAGTGGACGAGGCGGCTCGGATCGAAGGACTTCGTCCACTGCGCCATCGCTTCGAGGTTGGCGCCGGTGTGCGCCTCGTTCCCCAGCGACCACATGATGACGCTCGCGTGATTCTTGTCGCGATGCACGGTACGCCGCATGCGGTCGAGGTAGGCGTCGCGCCACACCGGGTCAGCGCTGGGGTTGTTGCGCCATCCGACGTGCTCGAACCCGTGCGACTCAAGATCGCACTCGTCGACGACCCAGAACCCGAGCTCGTCGAAGAGATCGAGCGTGTCGGGGTGCGGCGGGTAGTGGGAGGTCCGCACGGCATTGATGTGATGCCGCTTCATGAGCAGCAGCTCTGCCCTGGCATCGTCGACGTCGAACACGCGGCCGCGCTCAGGGTGGTGCTCGTGACGATTGACCCCGCGGAGCATGATCGGCGCGCCGTTGACCAGCAGCGTCGCGTCACGGACCTCCACCCGGCGGAATCCCACCCGCACGGCGACCGTCTCGTCGGACGAGCTGACCGTCGCGTCGTACAGGCGCGGATGCTCCGCACTCCATGGCTCGACCAGGGCGATCTCCACCTCCACCCGACCGTCGGCGTCGGACTCGACGTCGAGATCGAGTTCGGGGATCGCCACCCGCACCGGTCCGCTCGCCCGGATGTCCGCCCGCAGCAGACCGCGCCCGGTGAGCGCGTCGAAGTCCGCGACCACATGCACGTCGTCGATCGCGACGACAGGGCGGGCCAGCAGCGTCACATCGCGGAAGATCCCCGGTAGCCACCACATGTCCTGGTTCTCGATGTAGGTGGCTTCGCTGAACTGCGCGACCCGCAGCGCGAGCGAGTTGCCCGTCGGCCGGAGCAGCGCCGTGACATCGAACTCGTGCGTGAGTCGGCTCCCCCGAGTGGAACCGACTGCTTCGCCGTTGAGCCAGATCTCGGCGGCCGACTCGATGCCGTCGAACCTCAGGATCTGTCTGGCCGCTCCCGCGACCTCCGGATCGAGGTCGAAGTCGAGTCGGTAGTCTCCGATCGGATTGTCATCCGGCGGATGCGGCGGGTCGACCGGGAACGGCATCTGCACGTTCGAGTAGGCGGGGCTGCCGTGTCCCTGGAGATTCCAGTGCGAGGGGACATCGATCTCACCCCACTTCTCGGCGACCTCGGCGACCTGCCAGCCATCGTCTGAGGCGGCCCGCAGGCTCGGCGCGAGACGGAATGACCAGCGGCCGTTGAGGCTCTGTTCAGCAGCGTCGGAACGAAGGCGGGAACGCGGCGCAAGCGCGCCCACTCCCGGCGTCGGGTTGGCGATATCGATGGTGTACCTCCGTGGGCGTGCGCCCGTGGTGTCAGGGGATGCGCAGGACGCCGTCGACCCGCCGGGGCAGGTGTGACGGGTTGCCCTCGCGAAGCTCTTCGGGAACAAGGCTAGCGGGTGCGGATTGGTAGGCGACAGGACGGAGGAACCGGCGCAGCGCGCTGACCCCGACCGACGTGTGCTGCGAGTTGGTGGCGGGCCAGGGGCCGCCATGATGCTGCGCCCAGCTCACGGCCACTCCTGTCGGCCATCCCTGGAAGAGCAGGCGTCCGCATCTCTCTGCCAGCAGGCCGACGGTTTCCGCGACGTCCTCGCCCTCCTCGTGGTGCAATGTGCCGGTCAGGGATCCCTCGGTGACGCGGAGCGCGGCGTGCAGCTCCTGCGCACTGCGGTATCGCACGAGCAGCGTGACAGGTCCGAAGACCTCGCGCCCGAGGACCTCGGCGTTCTCGATGAAACGCTCGGCCGCCACCGCGAGGACCGCGGGGTCGCCCGCCCCTGCCGACGCGCGCAGCACGTCGACACCGTCCACGGCGATCAGCCCAGCGAGCCCGGAGCCGAACGCGGTGCCGATACCGGGGGTCAGCATCGGCTGAACGTCGGTCGGCACGGCGGGCACGAGTGCTGATTCCAGTTCCGACTCGTCGGGGACGAACACGATGCCCGGCTTGGTGCAGAACTGTCCGGCCCCCAGCGTGAACGACGCCGCCAGTCCCTCGGCAAGCTCTCGGCCCCTCGTGCCGTCGGCGCCTTCGGTCACGACGACGGGGTTGACCGAACCGAGCTCGCCGAAGAACGGGATCGGCTCGGGGCGCGCAGCTGCACGGTCGGCGAGGGCGCGGCCGCCGGCGAGCGACCCCGTGAACGCAGCGGCCCGGACACGTGGATCGTCGATCAGTTCGAGCCCGGCGTCGAATCCCTCGACGACGCCGAAGGCGCCTTCCGGAGCACCGGCACGGGCCAGCGCTGAGCGCACGACCTCGGCGGTGCGCTGCGAGGTCTCAGGGTGCCCGGGGTGAGCCTTGACGATCACAGGGCTGCCGGCGGCCAGCGCCGATGCGGTGTCTCCACCGGCGATCGAGAACGCGAAGGGGAAGTTCGAGGCGGCGTAGACCGCCACCGGGCCGATCGGGATCAGCATGCGGCGCAGGTCCGGTATCGGCGGGGTTGCCTGCGGGTCAGCGTGATCGATGGTCGCCTCGAGGTACGAGCCCTCGAGGATCGCGGCAGCGAACAGGCGCAGCTGCGAGGTCGTTCGGGCGACCTCGCCGGTCAGCCGAGGCGCCGTGAGCCCGGTCTCGTCGATCGCGATCTCGATGAGACCGGGAGCCGCCGCATCGAGATCATCGGCGATCGTGCGCAACCACCTGGCGCGGGCCTCTCGACCGGCGGAGCGCATTCCGGCAGACGCGGACGCCGCCCGCTCGACGACCTCGGAGACGGACGCGCTCATGCGGCGACCAGAGCACGGCCGTGCGCCAGCAGCGCGGTGAGTGCTTCGACCTGTGCGGGCGTCGGATCGCTGAGCGGAGCGCGGACCCCGCCCACCGCGGTGCCGGATGCCGCGAGGCCCGCCTTGATGAGTGCCACCGCGAAGCCGGGCGTCGTGTCACGCAGGCGGATGAGCGGGGTGTAGAACTCGTCGAGCAACCTGTCCTGTGTGGCCACGTCACCTCGCTGATGCGCCGTGTAGAAGCGAGCTGCGATCTCCGGGGCCATCGCGAAGACGGCGGAGGAGTACAGCGGCACCCCGATGGCGGTGTACGAGGCCTGGCTGGCCTCCGCGGTGAGCAGGCCGTTGAAGAACTGGACGTCGGTGCGCCCGCGACGCCGGGCCGCGGCCACGAACTGCCGCATGAGCGCCACATCGCCCACACCGTCCTTGATGCCAGCCAGGTTCGGCAGCGCGAGCAGCCGTTCCACGGTATCGAGTGCGAATGCGCCCTGACCTCGGTGATAGGCCACGACCGGGAGGGATGTCGTGGCGGCGAGCTCCTCGACGTAGCGTGCGATGCCGTCCTGCGGCCCGGTGACCAGATACGGAGGCAGGATCAGGAACCCATCGACGCCGGCCTTCTCGGCCATCGCGATCATGCTCCTCGCCTGACCGATGGCTCCGCCGATGCCTGCGAGCACGGGGACCCGACCACCCACGGCTTCGACTCCGATGCGGACGACGTTCTCGTACTCCTCGAGGGAGAGGGCATGGAACTCTCCCGTGCCGCACGCGACGAAGACACCTCCCGCACCATGGTCGACGCCGTTGGAGATGTGGCGGCTGAGAACGGACGTCTCGACCCGGCCGTCCTCGGTGAACGGGGTCACCGGGAAGAAGAGGACGCCGTCGAAGTCGAGGGCGGGGCGGGGGCCGCCCGTCGCGATGCTGGTCATCTGGATCGTGTCTCCTGCTCGTCTGTGATGTGGTCGTCGGTGGGGTGCGCGGGTGCCGGTCTCAGAACCGCGGCATCCGGGATTCGAACTCCGGCTGGAATCGACGGAGGTACCCGGCATCGTCGCGCTCGCGCTGCGCGCTGTCGAGGTAGACCCGGTGCTGACGCGCCAGAGCATCCTCGTCGAGCTCGACGCCGAGACCGGCGCCGGTCGGTACGGCGACAGCCCCGTCGACGATCTCGAGCACCCCGGGACGGATGATGTCGTCGTCGCGGTTCCACGGGTAGTGCGTGTCGCAGGCGTAGGTGAGCGTAGGCGTCGCGGCGGCGACGTGCGTCATCGCCGCGAGCGAGATGCCCAGGTGCGAGTTGGAGTGCATCGACATGCCGATGCCGAACGTCTCGCAGATCGTGCCGAGCTCGCGGGTGCGGCGGAGGCCGCCCCAGTAGTGGTGATCACCGAGGATGATCTGCACGGAGTCCTTCGCCACCGACTCGGGGATCTGCTCGAACGCGACCACGCACATATTGGTCGCGAGTGGGAGCCCGGTGAGTTCGTGGATCCTCGACATGCCGTCCAGGCCGAGCACTGGATCCTCGAAGTACTCCAGAATGCCGCCGAGCTCCCGGCCGACGCGTTCGGCCGTCTCGATGGTCCACGCACCGTTCGGATCGATGCGCAGCGGATACCCCGGGAAGGCGTCCGCGAGCGCGCGGATCGCGGCGATCTCCTCGTCAGGCGGGAAGACGCCGGCCTTGAGCTTGATCGACTCGAAACCGTACCGGTCGATCAAGGTTCTCGCCTGCGCGACGATGCCGTCTGGCGTGATCGCCTCACCCCATGCATCGGGCTCGCCGATCTCGCCAGTGCGGGGATCGGGGTGTGCGGCCCACTTGTAGAAGAGGTACGCGCTGTACGGCACCCGATCGCGCACAGCGCCCCCGAGCAGTGTCGAGACGGGCAGACCGACGATCTTGCCCTGCGCGTCGTGAGCGGCGACCTCGATGGGGGCGAACACGGCTCGGCGATCACGACGGGCGAGTGCGTCATCACCGCCACCGAGCTCGGCGTCGATCGCAGCCTCGATCCCGTTGAGGTCGAACACGCTCTTGCCGATCACCGCGGATGCGGCGGCTGCCAGACCCTCGAGAAGCTGCAGACCGCCGCCGCCCTCGCCGAGACCGACGATGCCACCGTCGACCATGAGCTGCACGATGCTCCGAAGCGCGAGCGGTTCGTGCAGGCCAGCGGCGTTGAGCAGGGGCGGATCGCGGAAGGCGATGGGAGTGACGATGACGTCGCGGATGATCACGGATGCAGTCCTTCATTCATATATGCGAATGCTGTTCATGATTGCGAACGCGTGCTAGCGTAAAGACATCGAGTCCGACTTGTCAAACGCTCTGCGAGTTCCCGGCGGCACCTCGATGCACGATCACCACGATGTTCGAAGGAGTCTCGTGACGCACATCCTCCTCACGGGCGCAGCCGGCATGGCAGCCACGCAACTACGGCCCCTCCTGCGCGCCGCAGGCCACAGCCTCACTCTCCTCGACATCGCTCCAGTCGGCACCCTGCACGAGGGGGAACGATTCGTCCGGGGCAGCTTCACCGAGCCCGAGGTGCTCGACGACGCTCTCATCGACATCGACACCGTGGTGCACCTGGGCGGGCACAGCAGAGAGTCCTCCTGGAGCGAGATCCTCGCGGTCAACATCGACGGCACCCAACGGATCCTCGAGGCCGCCCATCGCGCCGGAGTCGAGCGCGCACTGCTCGCGAGCTCGACGCACGCGATCGGATTCTGGCCGGTCGGTTCTCCGGATTCCGAGCTCACCCCACGCCCCGACACCTACTACGGAGTCTCGAAGATCGCGGCGGAGGCGCTGGGCTCGGTCTACGCCGACCGCTACGGCATGACCGTCGTCGCGGCCCGGATCGGCACTCTCGCCGACGAACCGCTGACCGAGCGCCACCGGCACACCTGGCTCTCGTACCCCGACCTGGCGCGACTCATCGAAGCGGTCACCACGACTCCAGAGCGCGGATACCACCTCGTCTACGCCGTCTCAGCGAACACGCACGGATGGTTCCCGCTCGCCGGAGGCGCCGTCATCGGATACCATCCGCGAGACGACGCCGAAGCCTGGGCGCCGTTCCCGCCGGAGGACACGAACGGTCCGGACCTCATCGGCGGTGCCTTCGCCGACGACGCCCACCCTCTCGGAGGATCCTGGTGACCGCCATCACGAGCTCGACCCCGACCACCCCCGATGCGCGCGCCGTGAAATCCGCAGACCGCACCCTCCACATCCTCGAGACGCTCGGCGACGCAGCTCGCCCCCTGACAGTGGTCGAGCTGCATCGGCTCACCGGATACCCGCGCTCGAGCCTGCATCAGCTGCTGCACACCCTGGCGGCGAGCAGATGGATCGACATGAGCGAAGACGGAGCTCGGGTCGCCATCGGAGCGCAGGCGCTGGTGGTCGGGACGTCCTATCTCGATCGCGACCAGGCGATCCCGTATGCGTCGCCTGTCCTCGAGTCGATCCGTGACGAGATCGGCTACACGACCCACTACGCCCGCCTCGAGGGCGACAGCGTCCTGTACCTCGCGACCCGTGAGCCCTCGAACTCGCATCGGCGCACCTCGAGAATCGGGCGCAAGCTGCCCGCGTACTGCACGGCCCTCGGCAAGGCGCTCCTCTCGCAGCTGACCGCCGAGGAGCGGGCCGGCGTGATCGGTGAGGGTGAGCTCCCCGCCCTCACCCCGAGCACCGTCACTCTCCCCGAGACGCTCGACGAACAGCTCTCCGAAGTGCGACGTCGAGGCTTCAGCACCGAGTACGAGGAGAGCACCCCCGGCGTCGTCTGCGTTGCGGCACCCGTGCAATATCGCATCCCTGCGACGGACGCCATCAGCTGTTCGATGCCTGCGCCCGTCGCGAGCGACGGAGAGGTCGCCCGCGTGGGTGCGATCATCTCCGCGCACGCATCCCGACTCGCGGCAGAGCTCCAGGCACACGGCGTGCGATGACCGTCGATACGCGTCTCTGCCTGTACCCCTGGGATGTGGTGGGCGACCCCGAAGCCGCTCAGCGCTTCGCCGCGACCGGTGCCGTCGGCGCCGCTGTCGCGTCGGCCTATCACTCCGTCCGAGCGGCCACGCCACGGCATCCAGAGCACCGGATCGTCGATGCGGCCACCGCGGCGATCTACTTCCCCCTGGACGAGGGCGTGTGGTCCGGGCGCCGACTGCGCCCGAGGGAGGCGACGCCCTGGGCCGGCCGGGATTCCTACCGTCTCGCATCGACCGCGCTCGCCGACGCCGGACTGCAGGTGGAACCGTGGGTCGTCCTCACCCACGCCGCCGTGGTCGGCGCGCAGCATCCGGACGTGGTCGTGCGCAACGCGTTCGGCGATGCGTACTCGTACGCGCTCTGCCCGAGCTCCGATGAGGTGCTCGACTACGCAGTGACGCTCGCCGGAGAGGCCGCCCGTTTCGCAGAGGGGGAGCGGATGATGGTCGAGGCCAGCGGACCACTCGGGCTCGGACACCTCGGGCACCACGAGAAGACGGCTGGCGCCGACTGGTCCCCCCTCGACGAGACCCTGCTGTCGGTGTGCTTCTGCGCGTCGTGCGAGCTCTCCTATCGCGCTCGCGGCGCCGATCCCGGTCGGATGCGCACCACGATCCGCGGCGCGGTCGGCGCTGTCGAGCGCGGACATGCCGCGCTGGACGCTCTCGCCCCGATCGTTCTGCCCGTCCGGACTGCTGGTCGAGAACGACTCGCCACCGGAGTGCGAGAAGCCGCGTCCGCTCAGGGTGTGCACACCCTGGCGTTCCACGCGCAGAGCGACCCGTGGGCGACAGGCCCCTTCGTCGCCCTGGACGGCACCGAGGACGTCGCCGACGAGATCGTGCTCCCGGCCGCAGAGGCGCTCTCCGGGGTCGACGCGGTCGGCAGGATCCGCTCCCGGGGTTTCACCGGCAGCATCAACGGCTATCTCAACGCGCTTCCGCCTGCTTCACTCACCTCGATCACACGGGAGTGGCCGACGGCAGAGCACCTCGACGGGATCTACGCGTACCACGCAGGACTGATCTCCGCAGACCGTCTGGACGCCGTCTCCCGCGCGATCCAGGCGCCGCCGCGCTAGACGAGGCGGTCGGCGAGCAGGTCGCCGATCTGCTCGCCCGTGAGCTCGAGCGTCGGGTCGCACTCGTCTCCTTCGAGGTATGCGAGAAGACTCGCACGCAGCTGGCGGGCGACGACCCGCTCGCCGAGGTCCGTGACCACGTCCGGCGCGCAGACGAGCAGTCTGCCCGCTCCGACCCTCGCCTCCAGCACGAGACCGAGACGGCGCACGTCGAACCAGCTGTCGATCACCCGCACGATCGGATCGGCATCCGCTGCTGGGCCGGTCAGGTGCAGCGGCACGGCATCATGCAGCAGCTCCCACCACTGCCAGTTCGTGTGGGGATCGGTGGGGAAGCGCGCGAACGCTCCATGCTCCGGATCGCACAGGATGCCGAGGGTGTGCGGCGGCTGCCCATTCGTCCAGGACGTGTTCCAGAACACCGGGGAGAATCCGAAGACCACCGGCGACACCTGTCCCGTCTCGGGAACGAACAGCACGTCGCGGCCGAGAGCGAGAGCAGCTGTCGCTTGATCGAGATCTCGCGTCACCAGGGCTGTGGACTCGATGTGCTCGATCTCCGGGTAGACCCAGATCTCCCAGTCGTTCTCCGCGACCACGTCACCCGCATCGACCGATACGACCAGCCTGATCCGCTCGGCCTCGAGAATGTCGGACAACGACGTACGGATCGTTCCGTATGAATGCGCATTGCCGAGCTCGACAGCACCGTCGTGCAGCGTCCCTCCCGCGATCCTCCTGCCGTCATCGCCGAGGAGTCTCCAGTTGATCGTCCCGCGAACAGCTTCCGCTCCGAAATGAGCGATCTTGATCTCGGCATGGAAGTCGTCCCCTGCGCGCCACGCGCGACGAGGAAGAAGTGCCAGCGGCACGGTCGCCGAGAAGAAGCGTGAGAACTCCGCGCCGGTGACGTATCCCTTCTCCTCCCAGAATGCGTCGAGCACTCCGACCGGGGCCGTGCCCTGGCCGGGGAAGTCGCTCAGACCGAGCAACTGGATGCCGCCGAAGTTGGCGGTGCGAAGCGCCGCCTCCACCTCTTCCTTGTAGCACATCACCTGCAACCGGCCGCTGGCATGGAGCAGGTCATCCGCCCTGTCGAGGAGACCGGCCTCCGCAAGGAAGTCGCGAGCGATCTCGAAGTTCTTCGCACGCATGATTCCGGTGTACTTCTCGATCTCCGCCATGCGGGGATACGCACACCACTGGCCGGCCTCGTGCGTGACGATCGGCCGCGGTGTCCGCTCCACCCAGTCCGAGTAGTCGGTCTCCGTCTCGGGCGCCCGACCGTTGATCCGCGATCCCATGCCCTCTCCCCAGGCCTGCACCCGAGGCTCGGGGATGCAATCGAAATCGCTGACCGCGAGCTGAGGCCACCCTCCCGATGTCGTGTAGAGACGCCGGGCGTCTCGCGTCTTCCAGTGCGACACCCACTGGGTGACGAAGGGGACGTCCGGCCCCTGGAAGGGCTCGTTGCCGTGCGCCATGAGGATGAATGACGGGTGATTGCCGTACTCCTCGACCAGTCTCCATGACTCCTCATAGACATACGCATCGACGTCTCGGCCCTCACCCACGGCGGCACCCTGGTTCGCCCAGATCGGCGCCTCGACCTGCAGGTAGATGCCGGCCCTGTCGGCCGCGACGAACGCCGCTTCCGGCGGGCACCAGGAGTGGAAGCGCACGTGATTCAGACCGAACGACGCGCACGCCGCGAAGACGCGGTCCCAGTGCGCCACGTCGGTCGGAGGATGACCGGTCAGCGGGAACACACAGCATTCGAGCGTTCCACGGAGGAACACGGCCCGTCCGTTCACGGCGATCTGGGTGCCTGCGGTCTCCACCGTCCGGAGGCCGAAGTCCGCGCGGCGCGAGTCGGTCGAGGGTGCGCCCGAGCTGGCCACGAGAACAGCACTCAGCTCGTACATGAACGGGTCGAACTCGTCCCACAGCCTGGCGTCAGGGCCGAGGTCGTACCAGACCTCCACGCGCACGCCTGTGGTGTCCCTGCCGCGAGTGAACCGCTCGGCATCGATATCCACCCGGACCGTCAGAGCGTCAGGGATCCGCGCGTCCGGATCGCTGACGGGCAGCGCTCGCAGGGTGAGCTCACCGCCGGCCCCCCTGATCGTGTCCGCGGTCACCGTGGTCAGCACCCGGATGCGCCGATTCTCGGCATCCGGGTGAATCTCGAGCGGGCCGAGCCGGAGCGGTGCGATCGGCGCCAGCGTGATGTCGCCGATGACTCCGTTCCACCCGCCCTGGGTGTGATCCGACACGCTGTGGGCGTTGGTCCCGACATCGACGATCATCGAGTTGTCGACGCGGATGGTGATCGTGTGCTGCCCCGCTGTCAGCGCGGGGACAACGTACCGATGCGGGACGGAGAGACTGCGGTCCGAGCCGATTCGCGTTCCGTCGACCCAGACTGTCGATTCCCAGTGCACGCGTTCGAGCGTGAGCAGGAGATCCGCCCCGGCGCGCGCATCGTCGACGGAGAAGGTGCGCTGGTACCAGACCCACCCGACATGGACGAGCTCGGGTTGGAGCCAGAAGGGCACCTTGAAGTCATCCGGTCGACGGTACCGCTCGTACCTGTCCTCCGTGAAGAACGGGTGATCGAGCACGCCACCGACCCAGGCCGTGTCGATATCGGGACGACTGCCCACGCCCTGGAGCTGTGCTGAGCCGGGGAGGTGCAGGTCGACCGCGTCGGCGGGGCCCGCGTCCGTCGCTCGGAACCACCCCTCGCGCTCGCCTGCTCTCTCGAGATCGGGGCGAGCAGTCCAGATGCCGCTCAGGTCGAGGATCGCAGCAGAATTCACATCGGTCACGTGACCATGATGCCCATCCGGTGACGAGGGAGGAATGAACACCGCCACGGATAACATGGACGAATGAGCACACGAGATGACATTCTCTCTGGGCTCCCGCACGGGCTCGCCTCCGCGCGCTCCGCCCCGCAGAAGTTCACCGGCGAACGCCTCCTCGTCGTCCCGCGTGGCGATGCTCGTGCACTGCTCGAGGGGCCGACCTCCCCGCTGCTCGCCGTCACCGACTGCGGCTATTTCCCGCGTGCGGACCAGCACTTCCGTGTGCGGGTGCCCGCCATCTCAGAGCTGATCGTGATCGCGTGCATCACCGGCGGGGGCTGGTGCGACACCGGATCCGGGCGTCGCTCGATTCGCGCAGGTCAGATCCTGCTCGTCCCGCCGGGGCAGATCCACGCATACGGCGCATCGCCCGACGACCCCTGGACCGTGTGGTGGGTGCACATCGCAGGAACCGCACTCGGCGACTTCCTCGCCGGCCACGGCGTGGAAGGGACGGAGCCGGTGCGCACTCCGACGAGCTTCCTCGAGATCACCGCGTTGATAGCGCAGATCGTCGCCACCCTCGAGGTCGACATGACGGGGAAGAGCCAGTTGCGCGCCGCGGGTATCGCCTGGAATCTGCTCACCGCGATGGTGACGGACAAGGAGGTGGCGAAGGGCATGGATCAGATCCTGGACGATGCCGCCTCCGCCATCCGCACGAGGATGCAGGACAGAGTGTCAGCCGACGTCCTCGCGGCGAGCGCCAACGTCAGCCCGTCCCACTTCGCCGCGCAGTTCCGGCGCCGGTTCGGGGTGTCGGTCGGCACCTACCAGCTGCAGGTGCGCATGGCGCGGGCTCGAGAGCTCTTCGATCTCGGCACCGCGAACGTCGGCGATGTCGCACGGGCCGTCGGCTACGACGACCCGCTGTACTTCAGCAGGCAGTTCTCGCGCATGCACGGGGTGTCGCCGCGGGCCTACCGACGCGGCGATCGCGGCGCGCCGGTGACACCGAATCCCGCGCCCGCCCCTGCGCGATGAGCCTGCGACGGCCGATGACGACCTCACGCACCATCCGACCGTGGTGAATCATCCATATTCTTGGTCGGATTGGGCATTCTGCGGCAACGCTCCGCCATCTATCGTCTATCGCATGCCCTCGACCGAGCCCTCTTCACGCATCGTCCTTCCGCCCGTTCCCGCGTCACTCGCCATGCGCAGCGTCGCTGCATGGGAGCAGTCGGTGATGATCGACTCGTATCTCCCCGATGCGCCGGATCGCTTCCCGGCATTCCTCGAGACCCGCGTCTATCAAGGGTCCTCCGGCAAGGTGTTCCCGTTGCCGTTCCATGAGCGCATCCACAAGGACAAGCAGCCGCAGAGCTGGAAGGCGGTGCACCTGGAGAACCGCTGGCTGCGCCTGATGATCCTCCCCGAGCTCGGCGGCCGGATCCACATCGCATACGACAAGGTCGGCGACTACGACATCTTCTACCGCAACAATGTCATCAAGCCGGCGCTCGTCGGACTCGCCGGCCCCTGGATATCAGGAGGAGTGGAGTTCAACTGGCCGCAGCATCACCGTCCGGCAACCTTCCTCCCCACGGATGTGACGATCGAGGAGGAAGCGGACGGTTCCGTCACGGTATGGTGCTCCGACCACGATCCGTTCGCGCGCATGAAGGGTATGCACGGCATCCGCCTTCGGCCGGACAGCTCTCGGATCGAGGCCCGCGTGCGGTTGTTCAACCGCAGCGAGACGTCGCAGACATTCCTCTGGTGGGCGAACGTCGCCGCAGCAGTCGACGACGGCTATCAGTCCTTCTTCCCGCGCGATGTCGACCACGTGGCCGACCACGCCAAGCGCGCCGTCGTGTCGTTCCCCGAGGCGAACTCGCCGTACTACGGAATCGACTACCAGGCCCGCATCGATGCGGACACACCGGACGCCGCTCGCTTGGACTGGTATCGCAACATCCCCGTCCCCACCTCCTACATGGTCACGAGCACACGCGACGAGTTCTTCGGCGGCTACGACCACGGGCGCGAAGCCGGCTTCGTGCACTGGGCGGATCGCTCCGTCTCACCGGGCAAGAAGCAGTGGACATGGGGCAATTCCGCATTCGGCCAGGCATGGGATCGCAATCTCACCGACACTGACGGCCCCTACATCGAGCTCATGGCCGGCGTGTACACCGACAACCAACCGGATTTCGCCTACCTGTCCCCGGGAGAGACCAAGACGTTCAGCCAGTTCTGGTACCCGATCCGGCACATCGGCCCTGCCGTGCAGGCCTCCGCTGCCCTCGCCGCGGGCCTCAGCGCGCGCGGACGCACGATCGTCATCGGGCTCCACGCGTCGGAGACGATCGACACTGCGATCCTCCGATTGGAGACTGCGACGGGCATCGTGCTGCACACGGAGTCGCTCTCGCTGACTCCCGACGCCGCGAGACTCATCGAGGTCGACCCCCGGATCGAGGTCGACCCGGATTCGCTTCGCCTCTCGGTGCACGACGCCGACGATCGCCTGCTCCTGCTGGTGCAGCCGGTCGAGGCGCAGGCGGAAGCGGAAGCGGACCCGGCGATCGCCCCGCCGATGCCGAGCGAGGTCGAGACCGTCGACGAGCTGGTGCAGATCGCCACCTACCTCGACCAGTTCCGCCATGCATCGCGGTCGGCCGAACCGTACTGGCGTCGGGTGCTCGACCTCGACCCAGGCGAATCCCGTGCGACTGCGGCACTCGGCGAACTCGCGTATCGCAGTGGGCAGTATGGCGCGGCCGTCGACTTCCTGGAACGCTCCGTGCGTCGACGCACGGCCTGGGCTCCGACACCCGCTCGAGGAGACGCTCACTACCTGCTGGGTCTCGCACTCCTTCGCCTCGCGCGCACGGATGAAGCGTGCGCCGCGCTGTCGCGTGCCTCCTGGGATGCCGCATACGCGTCGCCCGCTCGCTACCTGATCGCCAGGCAGGCGGTGGCGGATCATGACGATGTTCGAGCCGTGGACATCCTGCGCTCGCTGGTCTCGGCCGACCCCGATCACCTGCAAGCCCGGAACCTGCTCGTGCTCTCGCTCCGCCGTTCCGGCGACACCGCGCAGGCGGATGACGTGCTGACAGCTACACTCGCCAGAGATCCGCTCGATGCCTGGGCCCGAGATCTTGCCGGTCTGCCGGCGTCTGAGGACTCGACCATCCTGCTCGACGTCGCCCTCGACTACGCGTCAGCAGGATTCTCGAGCGACGCGCTGCGGCTCATCGATGAGGCGGAGTCGGCTCTGACGGAGCGGCCGATCGGGCAGGTGAACACGGCGCCGCTGCTGTGGTACCACCGCGCTCGGATTCTCCGACGCGCAGGAGACGAGACGGGCGCGGCGCGTGCCACCGAGGCCGCGGCCCGATGCGACAGTCGCAACGCGCTGCCGTCCCGCCTCGATGACATCGACGCGCTGGAAGCCGCGAGGGCGTCCGACCCGGCGGACGCGACAGCCACCGCGCTTCTCGGCCACTGGTACTACGACCGTCGGCGATACCAGGACGCCATCTCGGCGTGGGAGGCATCCGTCGATGCGAAACCGGCTGACGACATCGCATCCGTCGTCGAACGCAATCTCGCGATCGCAGCGTACAACGTGCTCCGCGACCCTGCGATCGCTCGCGAGCACTACCGACGCGCATTGGCAGCGGCCCCGGACGATCCCAAGCTGTGGTTCGAATCGGATCAGCTCGACGCACGGTCCGGAGTGTCCGCGGACGACCGGGTGAACCGACTCGGTTCTCGTCTCGACGTCGTCGCACAGCGAGACGATCTCACGGTCGTCTATGCACGCCTGCTGGTCGAATGCGACCGTGCCGATGATGCGGCGGCGATCCTTCGCGATCGACACTTCCAGCCGTGGGAAGGCGGCGAGGGCGCCGCGCTCGAGGCATGGGAGAGAGCGGCTTTCGCCCGATCCGCGGCCGCGCAGCGGCGGGGCGACCACGCCGAAGCCATCCTGATCCTCGACACCGTGTTCACTCCCCCGCAGAGTCTGGGTGAGGACCGGCACCCGCTGGCGAACGTCTCCGAGCACCACCTCCGCCTCGGGGATGCGTGGCAGGCGACGGGGGATCCCGAGCGGGCGGCGGCGCATTGGCGACGCGCCGCCGCCTCCGTCTCGGACTTCACCAACATGTCAGAGACCCCGTTCAGCACGCAGACCGTGTTCGCTGTGGTCGCGCTGCGACGTCTGGGCCGCATGCACGAGGCATCGGATCTGGAGCAGGCACTGGAGGCGTGGTCGGACGAATACGCGGAACGAGACGTGCAGATCGACTACTTCGCGACGAGCCTGCCGACGATGCTCCTGTTCATCGATCCGCCGTCGTCGGAGCGCGATCGCGAGGTCGAGACCATCCGTGCGCAGCTGATCGGACTGCGCCGCGGAGACTACGACAGGGCGCCGATGCTGTGACGCGGGAGCTCGCAGCTCTCAGGCGCCTCAAAGGTAGGATATCTATCCGCTATTTATGTGCTTGTGTCCGCCAAATCCCCATGTATGCTGAACATCGCCCGATAGACATCCTATGTTTAGCTCATCGCGCACTCTCAGCACTGTCAGCGCCGACAGCCGTCGCCGCATCCAACGGAGGAAAACCATGCACACCACATCGACCGGGCGGCGGACTCGACTCGCCGTCGCCGGCCTCGCTGCCGCCAGCGCGGCCGTGGCACTGACCGGATGCTCCGCGGCATCCGACGAGAACACGCTCACCGTGCAGTTCACGCAGGGCAACGAGAAGGTCTATCAGGCCTACGCATCCCTCTTCGAAGAAGCCAATCCAGGCGTCACCGTCAAGCTCCAGTCGGTGTCGACCGAGAGCGCCAACGGAGCGAACCTCTCGGTCATCACCTCGAGCAGCGCCCCCGACGTCGCGATCGTCCCTGGGAACTCCCCCGCGTACACCAGCCTCGTGCGGGACAACGGTCTGCAGACGCTCGAGACCGTGTGGGAGCTCGCCGATCTCGACACGCGCTATGACGAGTCGACGGACGCGCTCACCCTGTACGACGGAGAGCACTACGCGATCGCCGACAGCCTCTCGTTCTACAGCCTCGTGTACTACAACAAGGAGGCGTTCGACAAGGCGGGCATCACCGCCCCTGAGAACCACCGCATCGAGTCAGCAGCCGCCCTCGAGGCGATCACGACCGACCTCAAGGCCGCCGGATACCAGGGCCTCGCGGTCGGAGGCAAGTCGGGCTATCAGCTGAGCTGGATGCTCGACGCGCTTCTCCCCACGAGTGCGACGCCGGAGGAGATGGCCAGCTACTCGACCTCATGGAACCCGGCGAACGAAGCGACGACCTCGTACACCGACGCGGCATTCGTGGATGCGGTCGCACAGCTCCAGCAGTTCGGTGCGGCGGGCGTCTTCCAGGACGGCTATCTCGGCGCGAGCTCCGACCAGTCGGCCGCGCTCTTCGAGCAGAGCCAGGCGGGGATGATCATCGCAGGCTCCTGGTACGCCGCCATCCTCGATGACAAGGCTCCCGACCTCGACTACGGGTGGCTCCTGCTGCCGCCCGTCGATCCGTCGTCGATGACGCAGGTGACGGGATCGTCGACCCCGCAGTTCGCCATCCCCACCAAGGCGAAGAACCCTGAGCTCGCCGAGAAGTACCTCGCCTTCATGCTGAGCTCCGAAGGACAGGTCGGAGCAGGCCTCGCGGTCGGCGGGTACCTGCCCGCGGTGAACGACATCCAGGACTCGGAGCTCTCGACCCTGCCCGAAGCGGTGCGGGAGATGATCGAGGACGGCCGTACCAACGGCATCGCCAGCGGTTGGACGAGCACGGTGCCCTCGACCATCGGTCAGGCGAACGTCGAGCCGCTGATCCAGTCGATGTACGACGGAGGAGCGACGCCGCAGAGCATCGGAGAAGCTGTACAGAAGAAGGTAGACGAGGTGCGAGCCGACTGATTCAGTCGCTCGCGTCAGTAAGGAAGCAATGACAGTGACATCCACGTCATCCCTGCCGGCGTCGCGCGAGGGCGGCTCGACCGCCCCTCGGCGACGCCGGCGGCGTCCCCCGTTCGCGTACGTAATGATCGTCCCGCCGTTGGTGGTGCTTCTTGCCACCTTCGGCTATCCGATCATCGAGGGCGTGCGCATCAGCCTCAGCAGCTGGTCGGGGGTCGGGCCCCTGAACTTCATCGGACTCGACAACTACATCTCCGCATTCCAGGATCCGGCCGTCGTCCAATCAGTGCTGCGCACCCTGTTCTACGCCGTGGTCGTCGGCCTCGGCGTCGTCACGCTGGCATCCGCTCTCGCGGCCGCTGTCAGCCGCGGTGCGAAGGGCTCCGGCTTCTATCGCGTGATCTGGTTCCTTCCGAGCGTGATCCCGGTGGCCGCGTCCGGAGTCTTCTGGTCGACGGCCTTCCAGCCGGGGTACGGCGCGGTCAACAAGCTGCTCGGCTTCTTGGGCCTGGGCGACGACCACGCCTGGCTCGGATCGAGCGAGACAGCGCTGTTCCCGGTCATGGCGGTCGCCATCTGGGCGAACATCGGGTTCGCGTTCCTTCTCGTGCTCGGGGCGATGGAGCAGGTTCCTGTCTCGACGTATGAAGCAGCCTCGATCGACGGCGCGGGCCCCGTCCGCCAGTTCTTCTCGATCACGCTTCCGCTCATCCGTCCGATTCTGGTCGTGACCATCATGCTCCAGATGATCTGGGCAGCCAACGAGTTCTCGCTGGTCTACGCCATGACCGGCGGCGGGCCGGGGACATCGACCTCCACCCTCCCGGTATTCATCTACAACGCCGCGTTCAAGTTCACCGAATACGGTGTCGCCAGCGCCATGGCCATCATCAGCGGCGTCGTTCTGCTGATCGTCGGAGCCATCGGGCTGCGCCTCTCGCGCGCGAAAGGAGACGACTGATGTCGCTCAAGTCCATCAGGAACGTTTTCATTCAGGTCCCGCTCGTGCTGTGGACCCTCATCGTCGTGACGCCGTTCGTCATCATCGGCTCGCTCGGATTCCGGGACAACACCGGCATCTTCTCCAACCCGTTCGGCATCGGAGGCGAGTTCCACCCCGAGAACTTCGCCACAGCATGGGTCGGCCCTGTCGGCAGTGTGGGACTCGGACAGATGCTGGGGAACAGCCTCGCGGCGTTCGTCTTCGCATTGGCGGTCAATCTGTCCCTCGGGTCCATCGCCGCGTTCTTCGTGACTCGCCTTCCTCGCCGCCAGCGAAACGTCTACCTGACGATCTTCGTGACGGGAACGGTCATTCCCGGTGTGCTGATCCTCGTTCCGATGTTCCGCATCTTCAACGGCCTGGGCCTGCTCAGCAACGCGGTCGCGATCGGTTGCCTCTACGGCGTGCTCTCGCTGCCGACCACGGTGCTGATCCTGCACGGCTTCTTCAGCGGCTTCCCCGAAGAACTCATCGAGGCTGCGCGATTGGACGGACTGGGAGAGATCGCCATCTTCGTTCGCGTCGTGCTTCCGCTCTCACTCGGCGCGCTCACCACGGTGGGCCTGCTGCTCGCCGTCAGCGTGTGGAGTGAGACGCAGCTTGCGATCGCTCTCCTGCAGAATGCTGAGAGTCAGACAGCCGCCGTCGGCATCCTCGGCTTCCAGGGCAAGTTCGTCTCGGATCTGGGGCCCCTGTTCGCTGGTCTCTCGATCATCATGATCCCGGTCATCGTTCTGTATCTCGCGTTCAATCGGACCATCACCAAGGGCATCGCCCTCGGCGGCGTGTTCCGCTGACCGAGACAGCGCACTGAGCGCACGGACGGGAGACGACGTTCGACACGGCGCCCGTGCCCACTGATCTTCAGTGGGCACGGGCGCCGTGTTTTCGGTCTGCGCGCGGGATCACGAAAGCGAGCGGTCGAGGGCTGGACGTCGGAGAGATCTCTCCGAGCCCGGCCCTCGACCGCTCGCGACGATCAGCGGGTCAGGAAGCGGTCAGGAAACGGGACGCGTGAGGGCCGCGAGACCGGCGATGACCGGCAGGCCACGCGACTGGGTGAAGCGCACGGTGACGCTGTCCACGGCGCGAGGCTCGATCCGCAGAATCCGCTGGTACCCGACGGAGTGCGTGCTCGCGGCGATGACGTCATCGGTTCCCAGCAGAACCGAGACCTCCTCGAGCCGCTGACCCGCCGTGATCTCCTCCTTGATGACCACGCCGTACACCTCGTGGCCCGAGGGGACGGCGAGGGTCAACGCGGGCGAATCATCATCGGCTACCGGCGACCACCAGCCGGTCCCGTTCTCCAGATCGAGGGCCGGAGCAGATTCTGATGTGGTGCCCGGCCAGACGCCGAGGTCGTTCTCCCCCGGCGCGCTGATGGTCCCGCTCGACATGCTCACCAGGGAGCTCACCGCGTCCGCGCGCTGCGCAGAGATCAGACGACCGAGCTCGCGAAGCGCCAGCACATCCGGTTCGGGAAGAACGCCGGCACGGTTGGGTGCGAGGCCGAGAAGGAAGCTGCTGTTCCCTCCAACGGATCCTTCGTACACGCGGAACAGCTCCTCCGCGTCGCGCACGGCGGAGTCCTCGGCATCATGGTGGAACCAGCCAGGACGGATCGAAGTATTGACCTCCGCTGGGTACCACACGAGGTCGTCCTCGTGGCCCCTGAGCGCTTCCCGGCTGCCGAGATCATCATCCGTGCTCGCCACGTGCGTCCGGAATGCACCGTCGTCGACCTTCTGGGACGCGTCAGCGATGCGTTCGGCATCCTGCAGGATCGCGGGGACCACGCTCCATTCGTTCGGTCGCGTGTGACCTGCCTCATTTCCGCACCACCGCACGTCGGGACCGCACACCGTGATCACCGCATCGGGTTGCAGCTCTCTGATCACGGCGATGTACCGATCCCAGTCGTACTCCTGTCGACGATCGGGTTCGTCACCCTGAGCGCCGTCGAACCAGACGGTGAAGACAGGGCCGTAGGCGGTCAGCAGTTCGGTCAGCTGCTCGACGAAGTAGTCGTCGTATGCGGATCCCGTACCCCAGCGAGGGTCGTGTCTGTCCCACGGCGAGAGGTAGACACCGAAAGCGAGTCCATGACGCCGCGCAGCGTCCGACACCTCCCGAACGATGTCTCCCCCGCCGGACCGCCACGGCGATCGCGCGACCGAGTGATCGGTCGCCTGAGACGGCCACAAGCAGAATCCGTCATGATGCTTCGCCGTGAGGATCACACCGCGCATGCCGGCTTCGGCCATCGTGCGGACCCACTGATCGGGGTCGAATCCATCGAGGTCGAACGCACCAGCATCTTCGGTGCCGGTCCCCCACTCACGGTCGTTGACCGTGTTCATTCCGAAATGGATGAATGCGTAGAACTCCATGGTCTGCCAGCGGAGCTGACGAGCACTCGGGCGGGGTGCGAGCAAGGAGGCGAGAAGATCGTCTGTCATGTTGAACATCCTATGTTTGAACCTCCGCGAATAGCCAAAATCATTCCTTACCACTTTCTGCGGCGGATTGATCCGACGAAAGAGCGTCAGTCTCAACCGTGGACGCGAACGTCGAGGTCGAATCCCCTAGCCCTTGAGCCCACCAGCGAGCAGGTCGGCTCGCCAGAACCGCTGCAGGATCATCACGAGCACGATCAGCGGGATCACCGACACCGCAGATCCCATGATCACGAGCGGATAGAGGTCGGAGTCACCCGCACCTCGGGACAGGAAGCTGTAGAGCCCGAGCGTTATGGGGTAGAGATCCTGATTGGACAGCATGATGAACGGCAGCAGGAAGTTGTTCCAGATGCCGACGAACTGCAGGAGGAACACGGTGACGAGTCCTTGCGCCATCATCGGCAGGACGATGGTGAAGAAGATCCGAAGCTCACCCCCGCCGTCCAGACGTGCAGCCTCCAGCGTGTCGGTCGGCACAGCGGCCTGAGCGAAGACTCGGCAGAGGAAGATGCCGAACGGATTGATGATCGACGGCAGCAGCACAGACCAGTAGGTCCCGGCGATCCCCAGGTTCGCGAGGAGCAGATACTGCGGAACCGCGATCACGATTCCCGGCACGAGCACGCCAGCGAGGATGGCCCCGAAAAGGAACTCGCGTCCACGGAAGTTGAACTTGGCGAGCGCGTACCCCGCCATCGCCGAGACGAGAGTGGAGAGCACCGCGCCGACGCCGGCGTAGAGAACACTGTTCAGCCCCCATCGCCAGAAGACGCCGCCACCGTACGTCGCGAGCGCCATGAAGTTGTCGATGAACCCGGTGCCAGGGGCGAACGAGAAGCTGGTGAACAGCTCGCGCGGCGACTTCGATGCCGCCATCACCACCCACACGACCGGGATGAGGCAGTAGACGGCTCCGACGAGGAGCACGAGCGTCGCTGCCGGAGAGAATCCTCGACGTGGGCGCCGCTGTGTCATCGTCGCGCTCATTCTGCGTCTCCAAAGGTGCGGCGCTGGAAGAAGCGCAGGATGACGACCGACAGCACCAGGGTGCCACCAGCCAGAAGTACGGATGCTGCGGCTGCACCGCCGAGGTTGTCGTTCGTGAAGGCCTCCTGATAGATCGCCATCAGGGGCACCCAGGTGGAGGAGATGGTGCTGGCCAACGGCCGCAGCGTCGCGGGTTCGCTGTACAGCTGCAGTGTGCCGATGACGGAGAACAGACCCGTGAGGACGATCGCCGGGAGGACGAGCGGGATCTTGATGCGGAGCGCGATCTTCATCTCGCTCGCGCCGTCGATACGCGCTGCTTCATAGATCTCGCTGGGGATTGCTCGCAGCGAGGTGTAGATGATGATCATGTTGAATCCCACCCCCGACCAGAGCGCGATGTTGGCGAGTGAGAAGTACAGGGCCGGATAGCCGAAGAAGTCGAAGCTGCTCCCCCCGAACTCGCGGGCGATGTAACTCATCGGGCTCGTGCTCGGCAAGTACATGAACCCCCAGAGCAGGCTCGCGATGACCCCGGGAACGGCATAGGGCACGAAGATCGCGGTGCGGGAGAATCCGGTCAGCCGCGCCTTCGGAGCGTCGAGAAGCAGAGCGAACAGAAGCGCCAGGCCGAGCACGGTCGGGATCGCGATGGCGCCATAGATCAGGACGCGCCCGAAACCCGCGAGGAGCTCCGGATTCGTGATCGCTCCCACGTAGTTGTCGATTCCCACGAATCCCTCGACACGACGGCCGTAGGCGCCTCCTCCCTCCACCTGATAGCCACGGAAGCTGAGGAAGATCGAGTAGGCGATCGGGATCACCAGGAACGCTGTGAAGAGCACGATCGCCGGGAACGCGAACAGCCAGGGAGTGAGTGCCCCGCGGAGGTTGAGACGGCGACGTCTCGGCGTGATTGTTGTCATGGTTCTCTCGCTTGAGCGAGGGGGTGCCGGCTGACCAGCACCCCCTCGGGACGACCTACTTGACGGTGTAGCCGGACTTCTCGAGGTCGGCGACCACGGCCTTCTGGGTGGCGATGTACACGTCACGGAACGACTTGCCGTTCAGCGCCGCGTCGTTGAGTGCGTCACCGAAAGCGCTCGATGCCACATTGACATTCGGTCCCCACGTGATCGGGATCGTCGTGTTGTCGATGATCTCGTCGGCACGCTCGTAGAAATCGGTCTGCTCGGGCATCAGCCGGGGAGGCTCATTCGACAGCGTCGCTTCACGGCCCGCGTTGCCGCCCGGGTACATGTCGAGCGTCAGCAGAAGCTCGGACCCTTCATCCGAGGCTCCCAGCCACGCGGCGAACTTGGCCGCTGCCTCCGCGTTCTTCGACTTCTCCGGGATGAGGTAGGCAGAGCCCCCCAGGAAGGAGACCGCCGGATCCCCTGCATCCCATTGGGGCAGCGGCACGGAAGCCCAGTTCCCCGCCGTGTCAGGAGCGACCGAGTAGATCACGCTCGGCGCCCACGCTGCGGCGGCCCAGCTCAGGATCTTTCCGCTGTTCACCTTCGCGTTCCATTCCGGCGTCAAGAGCGGCTCGACGGAGACGAGGCCACGGTCCACGAGGTCCTGCCAGTAATCGGCGGTCTGAAGCGAGGCCTCGCTGTCGATGCCGACTTCCCAGGAGTCTCCGTCGGTGCTCCACCACTCCGCGCCGGCCTGTGCGGCCTGCGCTGCGAAGAACTCGAACTGCGTCGCGGAGAAGCTTGCGATGGAGACCGAGGGGTCCTGCGCGTGGATCGTCTCCGCCGCGGCTGCATACTCAGCCCAGGTCGTCGGGGCCTCCACGCCATACTGCTCGAAGAGGTCGGTGCGGTAGGTCAACATCATCGGACCGATGTCCTGCGGTACTCCGTACACCTGCCCACCCAAGCTGCTGAGTTCCCAGATGTTGTCGGCCACGCTGTCTCGCGAGTCCGCGACGTCCTCGGTGATGTCCCTGACGGCGCCAGCCGATACGACGGCGGGGATCCCGCGGTACTCGAGTTGGACGACATCGGGCACGTCGTCGGCACGATCAGCAGCCAGGAGCTTCGACGTCGTCTCGGTGGTCCCCCCGACCTCGGAGAGCTTGATGGTCACGCCGGGGTTCTCCGCCTCATAGACGTCGATGATCTCCTGCGCACGCGGATCGGCGCTTTTCAGAGACCACGTCCAGAACTCGAGAGTGACGTCGCCGCCGCTGTCGGGCCCGCCCGCTGCACCCGAGCAGCCAGCCAGCGCGAAGCCGCCGACGAGAAGCGACGCGAGCACGACGCGTCGTCTTCCATGTGTCGAGTTGAATGCCGTTCGTTGTGTCTTCATGACCATCTCCTTCGATGCGACGCGCTCATGTGCCCTGTCCGTCCAGGCGGCTCTATACTCATGGAAACGTTGTCATTTTGTCAAGGCCGACCCACATCCACCCTTCGGGAGCACAGATGCCGATCGCAAATCCAGTTCTCCGGGGCTGTCACCCCGACCCATCCGTCTGCCGTGTGGACGATGACTTCTTCATGGTGACATCGACCTTCAGCTATCACCCCGGCTTGCCGATTCACCACAGCACGGATCTCCAGCAGTGGACACTGATCGGTCATGTGCTCGTGGGAGACAACTGGATACCCCTCGATGGATTCGACCAGTCCGACGGGGTCTGGGCCCCGACGATCCGTCATCATGGCGGGCTGTTCTATGTCATCTTCCCCGTCGCCGCGAACCGTCGTTGCGTCGGGAACTATGTCACGACCGCCGCCGACCCGCGTGGCCCGTGGTCGACTCCGAAACTGCTCGAAGGCGAGGGAATCGACCCATCGCTGTTCTTCGACGACGACGGGCGCGCCTGGTTCACGGCAGCCAGGGATGCCCTCGCCGGAGATGCGACCGGGCCGGGAGAGATCTGGATGCGCGAGTTCGATCCGATCCGGCTCGAACTCGTGGGCCCGACAACGATCCTCTGGCACGGGGCCTTCAAGGATGCATGGATCGAGGCGCCCCACATCTTCAAGCACCACGGCGTCTACCATCTGATCTGCGCCGAGGGAGGAACGGAGCGGAACCACTCGGTGACGGCCGCGCAGGCCACGAGCATCACGGGGCCATACGTCACCGACGCTCGGAGCCCGCTCCTGACGCATCGACATCTCGGGCAGGCGTCCGCCATCCACAACGTGGGACACGCGGATCTCGTGGAGACCGCGCACGGCGACACGTGGAGCCTGGTCCTCGGCGTGCGGCCGATCTCCGAGCATCACACGCTCGGCCGCGAGGTCTTCCTCGTCCCAGTGACCTGGGAGCGGTCAGGGCCGGTCTTCGCGCCAGGAGTCGGCAAGCTCGATGAACCGACGGAAGCGACGGACTGGCCCCTGGACGACGCAGTCGACTGGCTCAGTCTGCGCGGACCCATCGATGCGACGACGACCGGCTCGAGCGTCACGCTGTCGGCATCGCCGACCCCGCTGACCGAGAACGGCCGTCCAGCCGCCCTGATGCGTCGTCAAGACGCGCATCGGGTACGTTTCGGATGCACGATCGACACCTCGGAGGTCGACGGACAACTCGTCGGCGTCGTCGCGTTCCAGAACGCTGACAACCACGTCGCGCTCCGCATCGTCCGACATGGAGGAGTGCCACTGCTCAGAGCCACGCATCGCCTGCACGGACGGGAGGACATCTCGGACCGGCCCGTAGCTGAGGGCTCGGTGTCTCTGCGCATCCAGACGAGCGAGAACGAGTATGCAGTCGGCATCGTGGATCCTGACGGCGTCTTCGAGCCCCTGAGCAGCGTCGCTCACGCCGCACTGAGCACCGAGACTGCCGGTGGATTCGTCGGCGTCATGCTCGGATTCACGAACCAGGGCGATCCGACCACTCCCCCGGTCACGTTCAGCGATGTCGTCTACGAGAGACTCGCGCAGCGAGAGCTCTCATCGCGTTAGGCCGCTGACACCGCCCGGGTGCTGCTGCGCTCGACGAGCGTGGGAGCGAGAAGGTGGTGCGCGGGAAGTCCCTCGTTCATGAGCTCCAGGAGGACTTCGATTGACCGTCGCCCGAGTTCCACGAAGTCCTGCCTGACGGTGGTGAGCGCCGGCACGAGGAAATCAGTGCCGGGGCTGTCGTCGAATCCGACGAGTGAGATATCCCCGGGCACGGTCAACCCGCGCTCGGAGAGGGCAGCGAGCGCACCGATCGCCATCAGGTCGTTGCCTGCGAAGATCGCGGAGGGCAGGGAGCGACGCGCAAGCACCTGATTCGTCAGCTGATAGCCGCTGGCTGCGGTGAAGTCGCCGATGAGCACCTCGGGGTCGCGAATGCCGAAATCCTCGAGCTCCGATGCCCATCCCGCAGCTCGTGCACGCGCGTCGTACGTTCCCATGCGTCCGCCGAGATGGACGATCTCGCGGTGCCCCAACGCGAGGAGGTGGCGAGCCACGATCCTTCCACCGAGATCCTGGTCGAGCTCCACCGAGCCGACACGGGCGTTCGGCACCTCCCCCGACATGACGACGCTGACGGGAACGCGCGCGACCATCCGCTGCAGACCCTCGAGCGCGAGTGGTCGATCCGCGATGATCGTGATCCCCTCGGCTGCTTGACCCAGCAAGCGGTCGATCGTGGCGTCGAGGTGCTCTGGCCGCCCATCCTGCCAACTCGCGACCGACATCCAGTACCCGGCCTCCGTGACGGCCTGCTCGAGTCCGAGAAGAACCCGGGGCAACTCGAACAGTTCCGCGCCGGCGAGGATGACGCCCAGCATGCCGGATCTCCCGCTCTTCAGCACCCGGGCCATGTCGTTGCGCTGGTACCCCAGTTCAGCGATCGCGTCGAGGATCCGATCACGGGTCGCCGGACGGACACTGCTCTCACCGTTCAGCACGCGGCTCACGGTGACATGTGCCACACCGGCGAGGCGCGCGACATCGACCATACTCGGCGGCCTGCCAGGGGAAACCATCGAACCTTCTCTCGCCGTCGCGGCTGCGCGTCAACGCAATCCCGAGACTACTCGAAGGCCGCGCAGGCGACATCGGGCGCAGACATGCGCCCGATGTCACTGCTCCGAGCACGCGATCGGCGAGGAGCGGCTGTCACTCCCTGGCGTGGACGACCCTGAACGCCGTCGACACCGCCTGCGTATCCGCAGTGAGGGCCCACCCCTGATCGCCGAGGAAGTCGCGGACGCTCGGGACGAGCGTCTCGAAGTAGTCGAGATGTGAGCGCTCGAATCGCTCTTCGTCCCCACCGTCGCGCACCCGCATGTGGCGTGGGGCCCCGGAGAGCGGGCCGGTCCACACCTCCGTGAACTCGATGACAGCGGCAGTCCTCCCCGAGGAATCGGGCAACGACCGCCGATCCCCGACGACGGGCACCTTCTCCCCTCGCATCTCGTAGGAGACTGCGAGCGACGTGGAACCCGACTTGCTCCCGATGAGGATGCGTTCCAGCAGCCCATCGCGGATCGGCCCCGGCTCGCCGAGCGCCCACTCGATCGGAGAGGTCGGATGAATCACCGAATCGAGGATCAGATCGCACAGCTCCATCGTGCGCACGTTGTCCCAGGCGCTGCTCCGCGGCTCCTGCTCCTGCCGCACGACGGCGGCGAAGTGGGCCATCTCGCCCACGAATCCGCGCTGATGCAGATCGGCGGCACCGCCGGACATCGTGCTCTCCGCCGGGGCGAAGCGGGTCGAGGAGGTGGTCGCGTCGGTGAAGACCCCGCCCTCGTCCGAGAAACGGTGGATCACGAGTTCTCTGGCTCCTCGCGTCTCCGCCCATCCCTCATCGCCCGTCACGGTCAGCGCTTCGACTTCGGACTGGCGGCTGGGTGCGCTCACCAGGTCGAGGGTGCCGACGACTCCGCTCCCGAAGGAGATCGCCACCGAGAGCGAGAGTGATCGGCCATCGCGGTGGAGCGTCGTCGTGACCGTGCTCGCCTCGCCGAAGAGCCATCGGGTCAGATCGATCACATGGATGGCTGCGAACAGCAGGTGCTCTCTCGCCGTGGCTGCGAACGAGGAGCTGTCGCACCCGAAGGTCAGCGAGAACGACTGCACGCGCCCCAGCGCGCCCTCGTCGAGCGCGGACTTGAGCCGCAGGTACACCGGCGCGAAGCGCTTCATGAACCCAACGGACACCGTCACGCCGTGATGATCCGCGAGGAGCGCGACCTGCCGCGACTGTTCGGTGGTCAGCCCGAGCGGCTTCTCCACGAGCACGTGAGAGCCCGCACGGATCGCCTCCTCGACGATGTGCACCTGATCGCCGGGCTGCGCCACGATCACAACACCCCCGACAGCCGCATCGGCAAGAAGCGTGGCGGCGCTGTCGTGGGTTGCGACGTCGCCGCCGAGCACGCGCGCCGCACGCCCGGCACTGGGAAGACTGCGCGCCGCGATGCCGACGACCGGGACCTCCGCGAGCACGAGCGCCGGGAGCACGTTGACCCGCGCATGGAACCCGGCACCGATCACGCCGATACCCGTGCTCTTCTCCTCGGAGTGGGACATTGCGCCTCCTCGATCCATCATTCGCGTCCTTCCAGCAACAGGATGCGCACGTCGTCGGCGATCTCGGCGACCCGTGCGCGCGCGTGCGCCAACCGCTCCGCCCCCGTGCCACGATCATCCCGCACATCGATGTACGCCTTGAGCTTCGGCTCCGTGCCGGACGGCCGGATGATCACGCGCGCGCCGCCGGAGAGAGTGAAGCGGAGCAGATCGCTCGGCGCGAAGCCGTCGTGACCGTTCTCGAAGTCGCTGACCTTCTGCACCGGCTCCGCGGCGAGCGCGGTGGGTGGGACGCTGCGCAGCCGGTGCATGATCGCCCGGATGCCGGCTGTCGATTCGACCCGGATCGACACCTGCGCCGATGCATGGCCGCCGATCCGCTCGGCCAGCTCCTCCAGGTACTCCTCGATGCCCACCCCGCGGTCGCGGGCCTCGGCGGCGAGCGACAGGAACTCGACCGCGGCGGAGATGCCGTCCTTGTCGCGCACCTTGTCAGGATCGACCAGGTAGCCGAGCGCCTCTTCGAAGCCGAAGAGAAGATCGGGCACCCGCGAGATGTACTTGAACCCCGTGAGGGTCTCGACGGCGGGCAGCTCGTGGATTCGCGCCACCTCCGCGAGCCCGGGCGAGCTGACGAGGGAGGCGACCAGCGATCCGCCCCGCCTGTCGGCCCGAGCGGCGGCACGCCAGCCGAGCAGGAGACCGATCTCGTTGCCCGTGAGACGACGCCACCCCCCGCGCGCAGGGATCGCCACCGCCAGCCGATCGGCATCGGGATCGTGGGCGATCACGAGGTCGGCACCTTCGCTGCGCGCGAGCTCGATCGCGAGATCGAGCGCCCCCTCCTCCTCCGGATTCGGGAAGGGCACGGTCGGGAAGCTCGCATCAGGGTGTTCCTGCGCCGGGACCGAGATCGGGTCGCCGAAGCCCGCCGCCACGAACACGCGACGCGCGGTGCGTCCGCCGACTCCGTGCAGCGGTGTGTAGACGAATCGGAGCGGTTCCGCGCCGGGGACGCCACGGCGGGCGGTCGCATCGACGTAGAAGTCGACGACGTCATCGCCGGCGATCCGGAACGTCGAGGCCCGAGCATATGTGGAGATGTCCTCGTCGGCCGCCTGGGCGATGGCAGCGGCGATGCGCTCATCGTCCGGACGCACGATCTGCGATCCGCCGTCCGCGCCTCCGAGGAACACCTTCACCCCGTTGTCCTGAGCAGGGTTGTGACTGGCTGTCACCATGACCCCGGCGGATGCATCGAGGCGCCGCACCGCGGTGGCGAGCACGGGAGTGGGGAGTGCACTGGGCAGCAGCGTGGTGCGGATGCCGTGTCCGGCCATGATCTGGGCGATATCCTCGGCGAAGACATGCGAGTTCGTGCGCGCGTCGTACCCGATCACGATGCTCTGATCGCTCCCTTCCCCGAGCAGGTGTCGCGCGAGGCCCGCGGCGGTCTGCGCCACGAGCACCCGATTCATCCCGTTCGGTCCGGCTTCCAGCGGGCCTCGAAGACCAGCGGTGCCGAACTGCAGACGCCCGTCGAACCGGCGCACGAGCTCAGCCGCCGCCTCGTCGCCGTCTGCGGCTGCGGCGCGGCCGATGAGATCCTCGAGCTCGGCGCGCGTCTGCGGATCCGGATCCTGCGCCAGCCATCGCGACGCAGCCTGGAGCACTTCGGCGAGCGCGATCGAACCGCGCGCGACGCTCCCGCTCACGAGCGGGTCTCGCCGATGCGGCGCACGACTCTGGCCAGCAGGGGGCCCAGACGCGCCTCGGCGTCGTTCCCGGATTCGAGCACCTCCTCGTGGCTGAGCGGCCCTTCCTGGATGCCCGCTGCCAGGTTGGTGATCAGCGACAGACCGAGCACCTCCAGCCCGGCGTGGCGCGCGGCGATCGCCTCGAGTGCCGTGGACATGCCGACGATGTCGCCGCCCAGGGTCTTGACCATGCGCACCTCGGCGGGAGTCTCGTAGTGCGGCCCCGGCAGCTGCGCGTAGATGCCCTCATCGAGGGAGGGATCGATCTCGTGCGCGAGGTCCCGCAGACGCTGCGAGTACAGGTCGGTGAGGTCGACGAAGGTGGCACCGGTGAGCGGCGACACCGCGGTCAGGTTGATGTGGTCGCTGATCAGCACCGGAGCCCCCGGGGTCCATCCGTCCTTGAGACCACCGGCGCCGTTCGTCAGCACCATCACCGAGGCACCGGCGGCGGCGGCGGTCCGCACACCGTGCACGACCGCATCGGTACCGTGGCCCTCGTAGTAGTGGGTGCGAGCGCCGATCACCAGTGCATGCGCGCCGTCGGTCATCCGCACCGAGCGGATGACCCCCGAATGCCCGACGACCTTCGACGCTCGGAACCCCGGGATCTCATGCGCGGGGATCTCCGCGACCGTCTCACCGAGATGATCCGCCGCGGTCTTCCATCCGCTGCCGAGCGTGATGGCGATCTGATGCCGCGCGACCCCGCTAGCGTCGGCGATGGCATCAGCCGCTCTCCGAGCGAGATCGAACGGATCCTGAGAGGAATGCGATGTGTACGTCATGTCCGTGTGCGCTTTCAGCCGAGGATCTCGACGAGTCCGGCGGCGAGCGTCTGGTTGATGTCGGACGGCACCGGGTACGCGCCTGTGAAGGCGGCCTGACCCCGTGCGATCGACCCGAGGCTGGCGGCCTGCAGGGACAGCCCGAGGTCCATGGCCTCGATCGGGTTGCCCTTCGCGGCCGTGAGGTTGATCATCTTCGTGCCCTGCAGGACGATGATCTCCGCTCCGTCCTCGCGCTGATACGCGATGCGCGCATCGACGTCGCTCGACGAGGCGAGGCTGCGCGTGTGCGCGGCGACCGAAGCGAGGCCTGCGACATCGGCTTCGTTCGGCTCGTGTCCGACTCCGACCAGGATGGCTCCGTCGGGCAGCCGCAGCAGCTGGTCGAGAGGCAGCACGTCGGGGCGGCCCGTCGAGAGGAAGACCGCCTGCGCACCGGGAACCGCATCCTCGAGCGAGGCGACGCGATGGCCGCTCATGATCGCTTCCAGCGACCGGAACGGATCGACGTCCACGACCGTTACCCGCGAGCCGAGGTGGCGCAGCGTATCGGCCACCCCCTTGCCGCAGGGTCCGAATCCGATGACGACGGCTTCGAGCGCCGGCAGCATCCGGTTCGTGGCGTTCATGAATCCCTGCACGATGCTCTGCCCGACGCCGTACTCGTTCTCGACCAGGAGCTTGAGCGGGCTGTCATTGATGACGATCACCGGGAAGTCGGGCTGCACTGGAAGGGCGCGTACACGAGCCCCGCCGGTGGTCGTCTCCTCGGTCGCGCCGAGGAACCCCGGCGAGCGCGGGACGCCCTGGGTGAGCCGTTCGATCAGCTCGCCCCCGTTGTCGAGGATCAGGTCGGGCGTGCTGGCGAGGATCGCATCGAGATTGCGGGAGTGCGCGGCGGCATCGTCGTGACGGCCGCCGATCACGTTCGCGCCGAGACCGCGAAGAACCTCTGCGGTCCTCGGGTCGGTCGTACCCAGGTTGCCCGTGATGGTGACGGCCGCGCCGTACCGGAGCAGCCACTGCACGAGCACGGCGGTCTTGGGCTCGAGGTGCAGGCACACGCCGACGTGCAGGCCGGCGAAGGCCGATCCGAACTCCTGCATCGTGCGCTGCAGCAGCGGCATCGACCGCGCCGCCCAGTCGGTGTCGGGATCGCCGGTCGGGGGCAGCGGCACGAGAACGATCTCGTCGTGGGGTGAAGCAGTCATGTCTGAGGTTTCCTCGGGGTTGAGATCCAGAAGCGGGCGGGGTGCCGCCGCGCGGGTCGGTCCGGTCAGTAGGCGACGCGATCGAGCTTGGAGCGCCACGCGTCGAAGGGGCTGTTGCGGCCGTCGACGGGCGCCGCCTCGACGGCCGTCGCCCAGGTGGCGCGGTCACGGGCGAAGAGTTCGTAGAACTCGAGGTCGTCGAATCCTCCTGAGGCCGCATCGAGGCGATCCGCGGCGTACACGACACGGTCGACTCGCGCCCACAGTGCGCTGGCCATGCACATCGGACACGGCTCGCAGGAGGAGTACAGGGTCAGACCAGAGAGGTCGAAGTTCTCGATGAGCGCGCCGGCCCTGCGCATCGCGACGACCTCTGCGTGGGCGGTGGGATCGTTGTCGCGGGTCACGCGGTTCTGTCCGACGGCGACCTTCGTGCCATCCGCGGCGACGAGAACCGCTCCGAAGGGGCCACCGCCCGCGGCGACGTTCGCGGTGGCCAGATCGATGGCCTCAGCGAGCCAGGTGCGGTCGTCGAATGAGAGAGAGGTCATGAGTGTCCTTGTTTCTGAGGGGCGAAGAGGCTGATCATGCGGCGGGGTACGGCTTGCCGACCGCGGCAGGGCCTCGGGTCTGACTGATGAGCCCGGCGATGGCGACCAGGGTCACCAGGTACGGAAGCATCAGCAGGAACTGGGTGGGCACCGGCGACGGCGCCGCAAGCTGCCCGAGCACGTACTGGAGGTTGGTCGCGAAGCCGAACAGCAGCGCGGCGAACGCGGCGCGCACCGGGTTCCACTGGCCGAAGATCACCGCGGCCAGTGCGATGTATCCCGCCCCGCTCGTGATGTCCTTCGAGAAGGCGCCGACCGATCCGAGAGTGAAGTAGGCGCCCCCGAAACCGGCGATCGCGCCGGCGAGCATCACGTTCCAGAAGCGGGTGCCGCTCACGTTGATCCCGACCGTGTCGGCGGCCTGCGGGTGCTCGCCGACCGCACGGAGCCGCAGTCCCCAGCGCGTGGAGAACAGCCCGAAGAAGATCACGGCGACTCCGACGTACATCGCGTACACGATGATCGTCTGGGTGAACAGCACAGGGCCGATCACCGGAATCGCGCTCAGGATCGGGATCGCGATCGGCACGAACTGCGGCGGCGAGTTCAGGGTCGCGGCATTGACGGTCATCAGGTTGGAGTAGAGGAAGCTGGTGAGCCCGATGACGAGCACGTTCAGCACGATCCCGACGATGACCTGGTCGACCAGGTAGCGGATGGAGAACGCCGCGAGGACGAACGAGACGAGCGCTCCCGCGACGAGGGCGCCGATGAGTCCGGCGACGAGGTTCTGTGTGAGCGACGCCACCAGTGCGGAGGCGAAGGCGCCGGCCAGCAGCTGACCCTCGATGGCGACGTTGATCACGCCGACGCGCTCGGAGAGCACCCCGCCCAGCGCTCCGAAGATCAGGGGGACGCTCAGCGCGAGCGACCCGGCCAGGAGACCGACGACGGGAACCGTGTTCCCCGCTGTCGCCCAGGTGAGGAAGCCGAACAGCTGGATGAGCGCGAAGGCCGTCAGATACCAGACCGGCGTGCGACGCCCCGACTTCACCTGCAGGGCCCCTCCCAGCGACAGGAGCACGGACAGCACGGCGACCACGACGCCCGTGATCCTGCTGCTGACGGTGATGAGCGGGAGGCTGACGGCGTCCGAGGCGCCGGAGTTCAGCGAGTAGGCGACGTCGCCGTCGCGACCGAAGCCGACGAGCAGGACGACGGAGAGGAGCGAGAAGACGGCGAGCACGATCGGCGTCTTCCACGCACGCAGCGCCGCAGGAGAGCGCCGCGCGCGCGTCGGCGAAGTGGGCATGAGTGCAGCTGCGGATGTCATGATGCCGATGCTCCTTGCGAGGTGGTTGCGGTCCGTGCGCGCCGCGCTCCCGGGGCCGGGAGCCGGAACACAGCGCGGACCAGGGGCGGGGCCGCGACCAGCAGCACGATGACAGCCTGCACGACCGACACGAGATCGATGTCGATGTTCTGGGCCGCCTGCATCGTGTATCCGCCGGCCTGCAGGACTCCGAACACGATTCCCGCGATCAGCACGCCGAGCGGCCGCGATCGTCCGAGCAGTGCGACGGTGATGGCCGTGAAGCCGATGCCGGCGTCGAGGGTGCTCGTGAATCCCGAGGTGACCTGTCCGAGCACCTGGTAGGCACCGGCGAATCCGACGAAAGCCCCTGAGATCAGCATCGCGACGACATACGTGCGCTTGACGTCGATGCCGGCCACCCGCGAGGCCCGCGGGTTCATGCCGACCGCGCGCACCCGGAAGCCCAGCGATGACCGGTTGAGCAGCCACCCGAAGAGCAGCACCCCGAGCACGGCAACCGGCAGCCCGACGTTCACGGCGAAGGAGGATCCGAACAGCGGCGCGAGCACGGCGGTCGGCAGCGCCGGGGGCGACACCGGGTTGCTCCCCGGAGCCTGCAGCACGGGAGTCGTCAACAGGTACGCGAGCAGGTACAGCGCGACGTAGTTGAGCATGATCGTCGAGATCACCTCATGGGCGCCGGATGCCGCCTTGAGGAGTCCGGCGATGCCGGCCCAGAGCGCGCCGGCCACGATCGCGCCGAGGACGGCGACGATCACGTGCAGCACAGGGGGCAGGTGCCACGCGTAGGCGATGTACCCCGCGGTGGCGGCGCCCACGAGCATCTGCCCCTGGCCGCCGATGTTGAACAGGCCGGCGCGGAAGCCGAAGGCGATGCCCAGTCCGGCCGCGATGAGCGGTGTCGCGAAGCCGAGGCTGGCGAGCAGTGGTGCGATCCCGGTCGCGAAATCGCCGGCGGTGTAGTCGTAGATACCGCCCTGGAACAGTGACAGATATGCCCCGGAGACGGCGGTCCACACCGCGGTGAGCGCATCACTCGGCCTGCTGAAGAAGTAGGCGGAGGCCTGCTGCACCTGTGGGTTGACCGCGGCGATCAGAACCGCGCCGACGAGCAGCGCGAGCACCACGGCGAGCACGGAGATGAGTGTGCTGCTGCGGAGGATCTCGGCGAGGACGTCGCCGGCGCGCGATCGCTCGGTTCGCTCGCGGGGCGAACGCTGATCCGCGGGGATGTTCGTGGTCTCGAGAGTGCTCGTCGCGCCCTCCGGCGCCGCGCTGCGAATGCTCATGCCGCGAGCTCCGTTCCTGCGGGAAGTTCGCCCGCCATCATCAACCCGAGGACGTCCCTCGGGGTGTCGCCGGGAACGATCCCGACGATGCGGCCGTGGTACATCACCGCGATCCGATCGGCGAGGGCGATGACCTCATCGAGTTCCGTGGAGATGATGATGACCGGAACCCCCTCGTCTCGCGCCTGCACGATACGTTCGTGGACGAACTCGATCGAACCGACGTCGAGCCCTCTGGTGGGTTGCGCGGCCACGAAGAGACGCAGCGGTCTGCTCAGCTCGCGAGCGAGCACGACCTTCTGCGCGTTCCCGCCCGACAGGCGTCCGACGTGCGTCGCCGGGCCCTGAGCGCGCACATCGAACTCGCCGATCTTCTGCTCGGCGAACTCCTGCACCGCCTGCAGCTGCAGGCCTCCGTTGCGCACGAACGGCCGCTCGAACGACCTGTTCAGCATCAGGTTCTCCGCGATGGAGAACTCCCCGACCAGGCCGTCCTCGTTGCGGTCTTCGGGGACCAACCCGGCACCCGCATGCAGCACCCGCGCGACGTTGATCCCGCGGATGGACTTCCCGTCCAGACGGATGTCGCCCGTCACCTGCGGCTGCAGGCCGAAGATGGCCTCGGTGAGTTCGGTCTGCCCGTTGCCCTGCACACCGGCGATCGCGAGGATCTCCCCCTCATGCACGTCGAAGGTGACATCCTCGACGGTGGCACGCCCGTCGGATCCGAAGACGGAGACACCGGAGACTTCCAGCGCCGGCCGTCCGGGTGACGCCGCGCTCTTGTCGACGACGAGGCCGACGTCGCGCCCGACCATCAGCGACGCCAGCTCGACGTTGGTGGCAGTGGGCGAAGCCTCGCCGACGATCTTGCCGTGACGGATCACGGTGATGCGGTCGGCCACCTCGCGCACCTCCCTGAGCTTGTGCGTGATGAACACGATCGCGGTCCCCGACGCCTGCAGCTGTCGCATGATGACGATCAGCTCGTCGGTCTCCTGCGGTGTCAGGACCGCGGTGGGCTCGTCGAAGACCAGCACCTTCGCATCACGCGAGAGTGCCTTGATGATCTCCACGCGCTGCTGGGCTCCCACCGAGAGCTCGCCGACGAGCGCATCGGGGTCGATGTCGAAGCCGAAGCGCTCCGAGATCTCGGTCACCCGACGCCGCGCGCTCTTCAGGTCGAGCTTCCCGTGGCGGGACTCCTCCTGGCCGAGCATCACGTTCTCGGCGACCGAGAAGACGGGGATCAGCATGAAGTGCTGGTGCACCATGCCGATTCCGGCCCTCATCGCGTCGCCGGGACCGGCGAAGCTCTGCACGACCTCATCCAGGAGGATCTCGCCCTCGTCTGCGCGCAGGAGCCCGTAGAGCACGTTCATCAGCGTGGACTTGCCGGCACCGTTCTCCCCCAGCAGGCAGTGGATCTCACCGGGTTCGACCACCAGATCGATGTGATCGTTGGCCACCAGGGTGCCGAACCTCTTGGTGATGCCTCGGAGTTCGAGTTTCACAGCAGACCTCTTTCGGAGTCGACGGTCAGCGGTTCGCGGACGGGCTGTCGACGGGGATGCTGCCGTCGACGATCCCGGCCGTGATCTTCTCGAGCTCCCCGGTCAGCTCCGGAGCGACAAGGTCGTCGAAGTCATGGAAGGGCGCGAGACCGACGCCGTCGTTCGTGAGCGTCCCGATGTACGGGGTGTTGTCGAAGGTGCCGTCCGCTGCCTTCGAGACGACCTCGGCCACCGTCACTCGCACGTTCTTGAGCATCGAGGTCAGGATCAGGCTCTGCAGGTCGTTCTCGTCGGTCACGTAGGTGTCGGCGTCGACCCCGACGAGCACGGCCTTCTTGCCGGATGCCGTGATCGCGGCGCCGGCTCCCTGGTACAGCGATCCCGCGATGGGGAGGATCACATCAGCGTCGCTGTTCAAGAAGTTCGTGGCGATGGTCTTCGAGGCGTTCTGGTCGGTGAAGCCTCCGACGAAGGTGCCCTGCTGCGCGTCCGCGTCCCAGCCGAGCAGCTCGACATCGGTGCCCTTCTGCTCGTTGTAGTAGTCGATGCCCTGGGCGATCCCGTCCATGAAGATCGTGACCGAGGGGAACTGCTGGCCTCCGTACGTGGCGACGACTCCCGACTTCGTGTAGCTCGCCGCGGCGTAGCCGCCGAGGAATCCGGCCTGGTCGGTGTCGAACACGATCGGCTTCACGTTCGGCGCGACGATCGAGTTGTCGTCGACCATCACGAAGTTCACGTCGGGGTACTTGGCAGCGGCCTCCTGGATCGGAGCGACCAGAGAGAAGCCGGCTCCGACGATCACGTCGCACTTCTGGCTCACGAGAGCCGCGATGTTCGAGGTGAAGTCGTTCGGCGTCTTCGACTGCACGGACTTGAAGTCTGCACCGGCCTTGTCGGCAGCATCCTTCACGCCCTCGTATGCCAGCTGGTTGAAGGAGCGATCATCGAACCCGCCCTGGTCAGAGAGGATGCAGGGCAGGAAATCGGAGGATGCTGCGCCGCTGGGCGCGTCGGGCGCGGGGGCGCATGCGACGAGTCCACCGGCCGCAGCGATCGCGATGAGGGTTGCAGCGGAGAATCGTCGAGTGGAGCTGGACATCATTGTTCCTTTCGTAGGCCGTGGCCTGGGCTCGCGGTCAGCGCGGTCGACGGCTCGGGATTCCTCCGGAGAGGACGCCGCCGCCCGGATCTGATCGGGGTGACCTGAGTCAGTATGCACCAACGTTAAGCGCTTGACAAGTGCGGACTGTGAATTCCGCATTCTGCTCAGATAAAGGTGTCGAGCGCTTAACGATCTGCACGAGAGGCATGGTCTCCTGCAGTGACCATCGGCCCGGAGTGAGCTCAGGGACGCGGGCGGCGAGGACCGACGGAGGCCCGGGGAACGTACGCCGTCACGAGCTCGATCCGCGCCGGTTCACCGGATCGGATGTGCTCCGCGAGAGCATCTCCCCCGCGCTCGCCCATCTGGGAAGCCGGGAGCGAGATGGCGGCAAGCGGGGGATCGATCACGATGTTGGGGTCGAGGTCGTTGAACCCGACCAGGGAGAGATCGCCGGGGATGTCGATCCCGAGAGCGCGCGCGCCGGCGATCACGCCGTACGCGTGACGATCGTCGGCGCAGATGACGGCGGTGACGCCGCTCGCCGACCACGAGGGCCAGACTTCGGTGAACGCATCGAGCGTGTCGGAGATTCGCAGGGTGCTCAGCAGAAGATCGTCCGACACCATCCGAATCCCGAGGGCCGCGAGATGACGGCTGACCTGGGTGCGGCGAGAGGCGAGGCTGAGCGACTCCGCGACGAACGAGACGTACGCCACGGTGTCATGCCCGAGCGAGGCGAGATGTGCGGCGAGATCAGCGATGCTCGGCTCCAGCGCCATCGACACCAGTGAGGTGTGCGCTGGGGCGTTGGGAGCGTCGATCACGACGGTGGGAACCGCGACGCGCTCGAGGCCATCGAGGAGCTGCTGCGACGGTGCGGAAACGACGAGACCGGAAGGGTTCGTGCGCAACGCCCGCTCGAGCGGCGATGCGCCTCCCCCACCCGCGGACGGTTTCGCGTCGACGAAAGCGACCTCCCAATCCGGCCCGAGGTGCGAGGAGACACCATCGACGACACTTGCGATGAAGTCACCGTAGAGGGCACCGGGGAACAGGAACGACACGGATTGAGACGATCCGAGCGCGAGCTTCTGCGCCGCCCGATTGGGCACGTAGCCGAGCTCCTTGACCGCTTTCGCGATCCGCTCAGCATTCTCCGCGGTGAGGCGTCCGTCGCTCTTGCCGTTGACCCACAACGACACCGCCGCCGCCGAGCAGCCGGCGCGCCGACCGACGTCAGCGAGTGTGACCCGAGGGTGTCCGCGCGACGGAGACGTGGGCGTCATGACCTGTCGTGCCCTCTCGATATCGCGTTGCGCGCGGTCGCGCGGGAATCGAATCGAGCCTAGCGGCTGACTACGGCGCACACGTCGCGCGTTCGGGAGCCGGTGATCTGTCCGGCAGCGGGCTCGGCGGAGCACAGAGCAAGTCCATCGTGCCGCCTGGAACTCACTCGGGCGTTCCGCCTGACCCCTGCTCGCCGGGCATGACGTGACCATGTCGAGCCGCCCGCGCCGTCGCAACGAGCTCATTCACCGTCATCTCGGACACGAGTCTTGCCAGCCGCGGTTCGTCCCTGGCCACCAACTGCCGGACGCGCTGAACCGCGAGCGGGCCCAGCGCGTCGTAGATGTGCCCGAAGAGTGCGAAGGCATCAGCGCGCGGCCAGTCCGGGGGGAGCATCTTGGCGGGCAGGCCAGGGTCGGACTCGGGGATACTCCGCCACTCGTCCATCAGCCGCACTCGCGCGACGAGCGCCTCGGCAGCCGTCACCGCACCCGCATCCACCCAGTCACGTACAGGGCTGAACTCAGCGATGAATGCTCGATACCTCCCAGCCAACCCATCCAGGTCCCAGGCGCTCAGAACATCGCGTCCGGCGAACGGAAGCGGCTCGCGGGCGCGAAAGAGCACGAAGTCCTCCGCGCCGAGTTCGTCCATCGCGCGCGCGACGTCGTCTGCCACTCGCTGCGGGGATATCCACGCTCCGTCGTAGAGCGGCCCGAACCCGTAGGATCGCAGTCGCTGATAGACCGCGTGACGACTATCGCGGTTGCCGGTCCCCAAGCGGAAGAGCAGAACCGTCCAGTCACCATCCCACTCGTCACTCTCGTTGACGAGAAAACTGTAGGCCGCATCCGCCATGCCCAGCCTCGTCTCCGGCCGAATGCAGTAGTACGCGTTGCGTCCGCGCTTGGAGCCTTCCAGCACCCCGCGCGCAGCAGATCGGTGCACTGCGGCACGCGCGCTCGACTCGGAGACGCCGAACTCACCGAGCAACAGCACGAGCGACTGCATCGGAAGGTGCTCGGGGCGACGGACCCAGTAGTCGCCCAGCAGTGTGGAGAGGAGATATTGAGGTGAGGATCCGGTCTGCTGTCGAGGAAAGTCGACAGGGTCGCCGTTCTGGATCGATGCTCGTGCCGCCCGGGGTGCCACGCTGCTCCTCTCTCGACCAGAGCTGATCTGGTGCAACCAAATCTATCCCGTCAGAAATGGGCGTCGACATTGTGTTGCAGAAAATTAGCTGAGTGGCAAAATAAGTAGTAGCGTATTGCAGCATCAGCGCACAGCGAATCAACGAGGAGGAATCTGTGTCGGTCACCATACGTCACCATGAGATCGATGTCGGGGTGCTGCTGCGAGGCACCCTCTACATTCCGGCCGCGACCGGCCCGAGCCCGGCCGTTGTGCTCCACCACGGTTTCGGCGCCCAGCGGATGGAAGGCTTCCTCGCCTTCGTCCAGCTCGCGCGCACGTTGGCTGCAGCCGGATTCGTCGTGGCGGCGCTGGATCGCAGAGGCCAGGGGGAAAGCGATGGCGAGTTCTTCGACCTGTCCGTCGAACAGGACATCATCGACGCAGCTGCCATGCACGACCATGTTGCCGCCCTGCCCATCGTGGACAGGGAGAGCGTGCACTCCGTCGGCATGAGCATGGGCGCTGTCATCGCATCCATCGCAGCGACGCAGACTCGTGTGCCCGTTCGCTCGCTGACGATGTGGTCTGTCGCCGCGCTGTGGGCCGAGGAAGTGCGAAGCGGCACGCTGCAGGGTCGCCCACTCGACGTCCTCGAGACTCAGGGATACTTCGACTTCTACGGCCTCCGGCTCGGACCGCGGATCGTGAGAGAAGCCGAGAGCTTCGACCCGTATGAGCGCGCCGCCGGCTACTCCGGCCCCGTGCGCGTACTTCACGGCGAAGAGGACTTCGTGCCTGAGCACTATGCGGCTCGGTACCGAACCGTCTACGGCGACCGCATGACCTACACGGTGGTCCCCGGTGCCGACCACGGTTGGGGGAACGTGCCAGTCCGGGAGATGGTGATCGATGAGACGCGGCGGTTCATCGAGGCGCAGCACGCGCGCACCGAGAGCGAATGACTCCGGTGGAACAGACAGAGACAGCCGCCCTCCTGGACCCCTTCTTCGTCGAGCGGCTCGCGCGCGTGACCGAGGACGGCGATTCGGCGAAGTCCCGACAAGCCTTCGTCGCCCCTGCCGACGACTGGACGATGCCCGACGGCGTCCGAGTGACGGACACGACGACACGCGGCCCCAATGGCGAGGTGCCGCTGCGCATCTACGAACCGATCGAACGCGGCACTGACGTTCCTGGTCTGGTGTGGATGCACGGCGGGGGGTTCGTTTCGGGAGATCTCGACTGGGGCGAGGCCCACGCCGTCGCGGCCGAACTCGTCATTCGAGCGGGCGCGGTCGTCGTCTCCGTCGACTACAGACTCGCGGTCGGCGGCGTGTATCACCCGGTTCCGGTCAATGACGTACTCGCGGCCTGGAGATGGGCCAGCGAGCACCTCGACCTCGACCGGCTGTTCATCGGGGGAGCAAGCGCGGGAGCCAACCTCGCTGCTTCAGCATCGTGGCGCATGCTCTCAGAGGGATGCGAGCTTCCCGCTGGCATGATCCTGGCGTACGGGCTCTATCATTTCCCGCTCCCCGCCGCCGACCCCTCGCTCAGCCGTGCGCTCTCACAGCTTCCGACGTGGCTGCGCATGGGCGAAGGGCGCGAGGTCAAGAACTTCACGGAATACATCGGCTCAGTCAACGGCGTCCCCGGAGATGCCGCACCCGGCAACTACGATCTTCGCGGCATGCCGCCCGCCCTCGTCGACATCGACGAGTTCGACGATCTGCGCCCTTCGAGCGAACTGTTCGCGCTCCAGCTGCGCGATGCCGGAGTGCCCGTTCGCACACACCTGTCACGGGGCGTCGTCCACGGCCACCTCAACTGGTTCCCCGGCGCGACTGTCGCTCAGGTCGACGAGTCGATCGACCTGTTCGCGCAGGCACTGATGAAAGGAATCATCGATGACGAGATCTGACGCCGCTAGTGGCATAGAGGGGTGGGCGGACCCGCGGTTCAAGGACGTGCACGTTGCCTTCGCCGAGGCACTTGCGCGATCGCACGGACGCGGATGCGCCCTGCACGTGCGCAGGCGCGGTGAGGTCGTCGTCGATCTCTGGGGCGGGATGGCTCGCGGGAGATCACCGTGGAACGACCGCACTGCCGCCGCCGTGTTCTCGTGCACGAAGGGCCTCGTGGCAATCCTCATGGGTGAGCTTGTCGTCGAGGGTCGGGTGATGCTGGACGAGCCAGTGGCTTCGTACTGGCCCGAGTTCGCCGAGAACGGCAAGACGGAGATCACCGTTCGTCACGTGCTGGCGCACCGCGCTGGCCTTCCGGCACTTCGACGCGACATCACGTCGACCGAGATGCTGGATTGGGAGCTGATGACGACCCTGCTCGCGGCCGAGCGGCCCTACTTCGAGCCTGACTCCGGCCATCTGTACCACGCGGTCACCTACGGATGGCTGGCCGGAGAGATCATTCGACGGGTCACGGGCCGCTCAGTGGGACAGTTCCTGCAAGAGCGCATCAGCGATCCGCTGGGGGTGGACGCGTGGATCGGCATCCCTCAGTCCGAGTTGCACCGAGTAGCCGAGATCTACGAGGAACCTTGGAGTGGACCACCCCTCCCGGTCGAAGAATTCGTCGGCGACCGCACTGAGGTCGACGAGCTCGGTCTCAGACCGATCACGCTCGGATCCACATCCCCGCTCGGATTCCGTCCGGGCGAGGGGATGAACAGTGACGCGTTCCGACAAGCCGAACTGCCCGGAATGGGAGGGATCGCCACCGCACGCGCCCTGGCCACCATCTGGAGCGCCGCGGTCACCGAGCAGGAGAAGGTTCGACTGCTCTCTCGCGGCGTGATCGACGAGATGACCGAGCCGGTCAGCTGGGGAGCGCCAGCGGGGAGATCGATGCCCCCCTTCGCGTCGTGGGGTTCTGGGTTCTCGCTGCCTTCGGACGCGCAGCGCATGCTGTCGCCGAGCAGTTTCGGCCACGACGGAGTGGGCGGCCAGGTCGCGTTCGCCGACATGGAAAGTGGCGTCGGCTTCGCGTTCGTGACGAACGACGTGCAACCGCCCGGAGATCGACGAGCCTCCTCGATCGTCGAGGCCACACGACGCGCCCTCGCAGATATGTGACAGTATATTTGCCAGCTGGCAACTTTGAGCGTAACCTTCAATCGAATCCCCGTCCGGCTTCACCCACCAGAAAGAGTCAAAGATGACACTTCCTCCCTCGATTCCCCCACGAGCGACCTCCCTGCTCCCGCGTCGCCGTCCGATCGCTGTGGCCGTCGCGGCTGTCGCGGCTCTGGGGCTCGTCCTCACAGGCTGCGCCACCGACACAGGCGACTCGTCCGCTTCGGCACCGACGACGCAGGTGCTCACGCTCGCCTCGGACATCACGCCGTGGTTCGACCACGATCAGATTCCGAGCGGTGGCGCCGGCAATCAGATCTGGTCGGCCGTCTATGACACGTTGCTCACGACAGACGCTGATGGTGAAGTCGTACCCAACGCAGCGGAGTCCTTCGAGATCAACGCCGACAACACGATGATCACCCTGACGCTCCGGGAAGGCATGAGCTTCACCGACGGCACCGCTGTCGACGGCGACGCAGTGAAGGCCAACCTCGACGACTTCATCTCGGGAACTCACGCGGAGGCGGGGAAGCTGGCCGGCGCCACGGTCGAGCTGATCGACGAGCGAACCGTTTCGGTCACCGTCCCGCAGCCCACTGCCGGCCTGGCGGAGTACCTGACCGGCGCGCCCGGCGCCCTTGTCAGTCCGAAGACGATGAATGCCTCGACGGCCGCCACGGATCCGATCGGCTCCGGCCCGTATGTACTCGATCAGGGCGATACGACCACCGGATCGCGGTACAGCTTCACGCGGAACGAGGACTACTGGAACGCCGATGCGTTCCCGTACGACAGCGTCGTGTTCAAGATCCTCGCGGATCCCACCGCACGCAACAACGCGCTGAAGTCCGGACAGGTGGATGGCGGGAACGTGCTGCTGGCGAACGCCGCTGATGTCGAGTCAGCTGGCGTGACCCTCCTCGAGGCGTACGTCACCTTCGCGGGCCTGGTCATCGGCGATCGCGATGGTCAGCAGGTTCCGGCGCTCGGAGACGTCCGCGTCCGGCAAGCGATCAACATGGTCTTCGACCGAGAGGGCATTGCCACGGGCCTCTACGGCGGCCTGGCCGCGCCGACCACGCAGGTCTTCTCCGTTGACACACCGGCATACGAAGCAACGTCGGACGACCGCTACGAGTACGACCTCGCAGCTGCGAAGAAGCTCATGGCGGATGCCGGCTATGCCGATGGTTTCCAGGTCACCGTCCCGAATGTCGCCGGTGTCACCGACCTCGGCAATCCTCTTGTCGTTCAGCAGCTCGGGTTGCTCGGAATCACCGTGACACTCGAGTCGGAAGACGCGCAGAAGGCCTTCCCCGACCTGGCGCAGGGGCGCTGGCCGATGGCGTACATGAGCATCGAGACCGGCTCGAATGTGAAGACGGTCACCGATCTCGTGAGCGCCTCAGGTTGGCTCAACTTCAAGCACACCAGCGACTCGGAGCTGGACAGCCTGATTGCGACGTTCCAATCGGCACAGGGCGAAGCGCAGGCCGAAGCTAGCCGAGAGATCAACGATTGGCTGATCGACAATGCGTGGTTCGCCCCCTGGGTCACCACCACCAGCTTCTACGGCCTCGGGGAGGACGTCACCGCGCTGATCGCGCCCGGCGCACTGTTGCCGCGGCTCGCATCATTCGCACCCGCATCCTGATGCGGTCCGGGTCCGGACACCGTCCGGACCCGGACCACACTCGAAGCAGCGCCTAGTAAGGAGTCGAAACGGTGTTCAAGTTCGCCGCGCGCAGCCTGCTCACGGGTATCGCCCTCGCCCTCGTCGTGACGGCATTCACGTTCTCGTTGGTGTTCTCGAAAGGAGAGAGCATCGCTCGTCAAGTGCTCGGAACGAGTGCATCTGCCGATCAGGTGGAGATCAAGATCGGCGAGCTCGGCCTGGACGATCCCCTCCCGGCCCAGTACCTCGATTGGCTCGTGCACGCCCTTCGGGGAGACTTCGGAAACAGCTTCTACTCCGGTGAGCCGGTCGCTCAGATGCTCGCCGTACGAGTCGAAGTGACGCTCAGCATCGTGCTGATCGCCTTCGTCATGACTGCGGTTCTGTCCGTCGCCGTCGGCGTCCTCGCGGCTGTTCGCGGAGGATGGGTCGATCGCGCCCTGCAGTTCGTGGCGGTGCTCGGGGCTGCGATCCCCCAGTTCATCCTGGCCATCGCGCTGGCCTACGTCTTCGCGATCCACCTGCGCGTCCTTCCAGCGACCGGGTACGTCTCAGCACGCGACGACATCGGGGGGTGGCTGGCCACGCTCATCCTGCCGGTCACGGCGATCCTGGTCGGTTCCGTCGCGGGTGCAGCACAGCAGTTTCGCGGTGCCATGCTCGATGCGCTTGAGAAGGAGTACATCAACACGCTCCGCGCCAGAGGCATCAGTGAGTTCACCGTGGTCACCAGGCATGCGCTTCGGAACGCAGCGGCTCCCGGCATGACCGTCCTCTCGCTGCAGACCATCGCCCTGCTCGGCGGTGTCGTCCTGATCGAGCGGATCTTCGCGCTGCCCGGCATCGGCACACTCGCCACCGAATCGGCGTTCCGGGGCGATCTTCCGGTCGTGCTCGGCACGGTGACCTTCACTGTTGCAGTCGTGGTGGTCATCAACTTCGCGGCCTCGATGATGCTCGGCTGGCTCAACCCGAAAGTGAGGCTGTCATGATGACAGATGCGGTACCCCCTTCGCCTGACAGCTCCCCCCGCCCCAGCCTCGCGTTGCGAGTCGCCACTGATCCTCTGGGCCTCGTCTCGTCGATCGTGATCGTCGTCGTGATCCTCGGCGGCGTCCTCGCTCCGTGGATCATGCCCAACGACCCGGCAGTGCAGAATCTGTCCCTGGTCAACGCACCGCCACTCGGCGAGTATCTCCTCGGCGGCGACAGGCTCGGCCGCGACATCTTCTCTCGTCTGCTCAGCGGCACGCAGCAGACGGTGATCGCCAGTCTGATCGTCGTCGTCGTCGCATCGGTCCTCGGCATCACCAGCGGACTCGTCGCAGGCTACCGGGGCGGTCGAGTCGATGCGGTCGCTGGTTGGCTGTCGGATCTGCTCATGTCGCTGCCCGGCATGATTCTGATCATCGCGCTGTACAGCGTCGTCGGCGGCTCGATCTACGTGTCGATGGCCTTCTTCGGCATCCTCATCGCTCCTTCGTACTTCCGCCTCGTTCGGTCGCTGGTTCTCGGGATCCGCAACGAGCTCTACATCGATGCGGCACGAGTGTTCGGGGTGAGCGAGTGGCGCATCGTCAGCAGGCATGTGCTCGGCGCGATCCGCGGGCCCATCATCATGACCACGATGTTCATCCTCGCTGCGGGTATCGCCATACAGGCGGGGTTGGAGTACCTCGGTCTCGGCGACCCCAATTCGTCGTCGTGGGGGCGCACGCTGCAGGAGACCTTCGAGAACATCACGATGTCTCCGATCGCCGCACTCTGGCCGTCCCTCCTCATCACGATCACCACGTTGGCCCTCGTTCTGCTCGGAACCGTGCTCCGAGACGCCGTGCAGTCGGCGGGATCGCGTCCGGATGGTCTCTCGGCGCGAGTGAAGAAGCGGATCGTGCTCGCGAGACGATCCTCGCTGCCGCAGCGCGTGAGCGAGCCGCCGTCTGCCTCGCAGGTACTCTCGGTCACGGATCTCGCCATCGGATACCCCGACTCGCCGACGACGGTCGCGGCAGTCGTGCACGGCGTTTCGCTCGCCATCAACCGAGGCGAGGTCCTGGGAGTGGTCGGAGAGTCGGGATCGGGCAAGTCGCAGATCGTCGCCGCCATTCTCGGAATTCTTCCGCGCACAGCGGTCGTGCTGTCTGGGTCGGTGCTCTACGGCGGGCGCGACTTGATGAACGACGAGAAGGGGCGACGTGCTGCGTTAGGTCGTCATATCGGCTACGTCCCCCAGGAGCCGATGGCGAATCTCGACCCGACGTACACCGTGGGGAAGCAGTTGGAATTCGCGTTGCGTGCCACGAGGCGCCTCCCTCGCAAGCAAGCCCTCGAGCAGATCTACGACCTCCTCCGCCAGGTCGGAATCGAGAGTCCGGCGGCGGTGTGCTCGATGTACCCGCATCAGGTGTCCGGAGGGACGGCGCAGCGCATCCTGATTGCCGGGGCGCTGATCGGCGACCCGGAGCTTCTGATCGCCGACGAGCCCACGACAGCGCTCGATGTCACCGTCCAAGCAGAAGTCCTGGAACTGCTGCGAACCCTGCGCTCAGAGCGGAACCTCTCGATCCTGCTGGTCACCCACAACCTCGGGGTGGTCGCCGACATCTGCGATAGCGTCGCGGTGATGCGGCGCGGCGTGCTGGTCGAGACCGGAAGTGTCCAGGAGCTGCTCAGCGCTCCGAAGCACGAGTACACACAGTCACTGCTGAGGGCCGTGCCCGACCGGGAGACCACGCGCACGCCTCTGCCTGAACTCACGCTCCCCGAAGGACGACCATGACGAACATCCTGGAGGTCGCAGACATCGACGTGACGTATCGGGGGCGCGGATGGCGTACCCCTCCGGTCAAGGTGATCCACGGATTGAGCTTGAGCATCCGCAAAGGCGAGACGCTCGGCCTCGTCGGAGAGTCCGGCTCAGGGAAGACGACCGTCGGACGGGCATTGCTGGGTCTCGCCCCCGTCACGCGAGGGAGAATCGGTTTCGACGGCGAAGACATCACCGGGATCAATTCTCGACGACGTCGATCGTTGGCGAGACGGCTGAGCGTGGTCTTCCAGGATCCCTACTCCTCGATGAATCCCTCCCTGTGCGTGGAAGACATCATTTCCGAGCCTCTCCGAACTCAGGGATCGACGCAGGAGATCTCATCGCGTGTGCGGACCCTGCTGGATCGAGTACATCTGCCCGTCGGCAGCGCACGGCGGTTGCCGCGGGAGTTCTCCGGTGGTCAGCGCCAGCGGATCGCCATCGCGCGAGCGCTCGCGGTCTCCCCCGACTTGATCATCTGCGACGAGCCGACCAGCGCCCTCGATCTCTCGACTCAGGCCAGTATCCTTCGTCTGCTGACGGAGATTCAGGAATCGTCAGGGGTGGCGTACCTGTTCATCACGCATGATCTTGCCGTCGTCCGACAGATCAGTCATCGGATCGCAGTCATGCGACACGGACGAATCGTCGAAACCGGCGACGCCGTGCAGGTATCCGATCACCCCAGTCATCCGTACGCCCAGGAGTTGCAACTCGCCGCCCCCGTGGTGGATCCAGCGCTGCAACGAGAGCGTCGGCTCGAGTGGCTGCGCATCCGAGGATCCGCCGATGATCGCAGGGGTGGTCCCGCCCGCTGATCATCGTCCGATCGAATGTCCTCATGGTGTTGAGGGCGGCGCGCCGCACCAGGACGACAAGACCCGTTCAATCGATCCGCACGGAGTCGAGATTCAGTCCGGTATCGCCCGCGTCGTTCTTGATCATCACGGTGGAGCCAGCTGGAATGGGCGTCGAGAGACTTGCTCTCGCCCAGTTGGCGAACCAGCCGCCGGTGCTCGTGAAGGCGACGTCGCCGACGCTCACGCCGTCCACATAGACACTGATCTGTCCGGCAGCAGGCGCGGCGTAGCGCAAGGACAGAACCGTGCCTGCCGTTGGAGCTGTCAGCGACACCGCGCGTCCGACGAGATCCAGTTGACATACCGAGGATTGGTTGTACGTCGTCACCCCGGTCGTGCACGCGGTCGCACCACCGGAGACGAGGCCCTGCTCAGCCTCGAGATGGGTCGACGCCGCCCTGGTGAAGGCGACGGTGTCGAGGTTCAGCCCCTTGTCGCCCGTGTCATTCCGAATCATCACGGTGGCGCCGGCAGGAACGGCCACGGATGTCGACGCCTTCGCGTATGCACCGAACCACCCGCCGGTCGACACGAAGGGAAGCGATGCCACGCGTGACGACCCGACGTACACGCCGATCGTGCCCGCTTGAGGAGAGGCGTAGGTGATGCTGACGGAAGTGGATTGCGCGACGTTGGAGAACGCCACGCTGTCCCCGGGGCGGTCCAGTCGCTCGACGGCTGAATGACCGGACGCGGAGACGTCCGCCGCGACGCGAGCCCTGCCACCGAAGGTACCGGCCTCCGCTTCGATGACGTTCCGCAGGAAGATGCCACCGTCTCCCGCACGTCGTCCACGGTAGGCCGGTTCGAGGCCGGCGTCGAGGGTCGCAGCCAGCGCGATGGGTGTCGACCCGAGGCGATTGTTCAGCACGGTCGTCGACGTCGCTTTCGTTCCGGCACTCAGGAGTTTCGCCTCGGTGAATCCCGCTCCGGAGATCGCATTGTCACGGACGACGAGGTCGGATACATGAGCATCCGCTCCCCAGACGAACCACCATGTGCCGTTGAACTGGTCGATCACGTTGTCCGAGATGGTGAACCCCGAAGTGGACTGATCGGTATAGATCGGGTTCCCGCTGGAGACTCCCCCCGTCCGTTCGATCAGATTCCCGCTGATCGTGGAGTTCGGTTGCGCACCGAGGGTATAGATGGCACCTCCGTCGTGAAGTCGGCTCATGACGCCTGAGACGATGTTCCCGTCGATGTGGTTGTCTCCCGAGACGGAGCTCTTGCTTCCCGCCGGCTTGTGCCAATGGAAGTCATTGAAACCCCATCCCACGCTGATCCCGGTGTACGGAGCACGTGTGACCTCGTTGTGCGTGATCGACAATCCGTGGGTGTAATAGGCGGCGATGGGAACCGTCTGCAAGAACTCCGCAGATGCTCGATCGACGACGTTGTTGGCGATGAGGATATCGGTGGGAACGCCCTCGACCCCGGCCGGGAAGTCACCGTCGCCGAGGTAGGTGTTGTAGGGAGAGCCGACAGTGAGAGCGGAACCACTGATATCGGTGAACCTGCTCCCGATCACCGAGGAATCGACTGTGTCGTTCCCGAGCGTCACCGCGCCTGCTCCGAGGCGCGCGAAGGAGTTGTCCTTGAAGGCGATCCGTTCCGCGTTGCTCACCTCGACGACGGATGGCATGAGGGTCGTGTTGGCGTATCCGCTGAGACTGGTGGCCGGACCGTTGCACGAGACGGACTGCGTGACGTCGGCCGTGTGCCAGTTGCCGCATGACCAGTATCGCGAATAGAGGGCGTTCGACTGCACGGTGGTCGACCCGACGGAACCTGCCACCTCGAGCAGACCCCAACCAGTGTGCTGAACCGTGAGGCCGGAGAAGCTGACATCGTGTACCCGAGCGGTCGTGGAGACGCCCGCGATGGTCAACAGCTTCTCCGCGCGCGGCGCCACAACCGACGCGGTGGTCAGATTCACGGATGCCGGCTTGTAGTAATAGAGCTTTCCGGCGGTTCGGTCGAAGTAGAACTCATTGTCCTGGTCGAGCAGCTCGTACGCGTTCTGAAGGAAGAAGTTGTTGCTGCTGAGCGACGCGGAATTGAAGAACGGCGAACCCCACGCCTGCGGTATCGAGAGTGCGATCGCGCCCATGGGCTGCTGCAATGTCGCGACCCTGTTGGCGCCAGAGGTCGCCACGGAGTCCAGTCCGACGACGTGGAACGAGAAGCCGCTCTGATTGACGATCTCCATGTCGCCCTGATGCGTGAAGGACGCGGGGAGCCCTGCTCCGGAGAGAGCGATGCCGGCGTAGGTGCTGCCGCTGTCCATTGCCCAGGTGGAGTTCGCGCTCACCACGTACGATCCGGTGCCTCCGATCGCCGCCTGAGTACCGCTGCTGCGAGCCAACACAGCCCGCTGCCCATTGACGTAGAGCGATCGCAGCTTGTCGGATCTGGCGTAGTCGGCCACCCAGATGTTCCCGGAATGCACGGACCACCCCGAAACCGCGTCGCCACCGTCGAACACCGGCTGTTCTCCGGGGTACGCCTCATAGCGCACCGTATGCCCGTTCGTCCCCGAATCGGCGGGCCCGAGCGATACGGGCGCCGTGAAGGAATACACACCGCCTCGGAAGGCGACGACGATGTCGCCGGTCATCGCGTCGTTGATCGCATCGACTCGCGTCGTCGCCTCTCCCAGCGTCCGAATCGGGTCGGCCAGAGTCCCCGCTGCCGAATCCGATCCTTCGGGCGACACGTAGATCGTCGCCTGGGGGCCGGGCTCTGCGGCGCTCGCTGGCGAACTCAGTGTCGAGAGCCCCACGATCACAGCCGCGACGACAGCCAGCAGGAACCGTGCTCCCGCGCGGCCATCATCTTTCGGGTAAAGCACCATTGCTCTTCTCCTCTTCTCGCCCGACTGGGCAGAATCTTCGGTGGGCCGACTCACGTCGGGATAAGGCCGCCCGTCAACACATGCGGCGACAGGGCGGCCGGATACTCGATGTCCTGGGGCAGCCCGACGCCGATCGCTCTCGGGGCGTGGATCAGGCCGTCAGCATCGACGATTCCTTCGCGACGTACATTCGCGGAGGTGACCAGCGATTCGTACCAGGTCGTGTTCGGGATGATCATCGCCAGATGCTCGTGCGGGATACCCGGACCGTGGATCTCTGCTCGCAGTTGAAACGCGTCCGCAAGGTGCGCAACGCGCAGGGCACCCGTGAATCCGCCCTTCAGCTCGGTGCTCGTCCGCACCGCACCAGCACACCCGGAGACGATGAAGTCCGCGGCGTTGTAATGCGCACCGTCCGATGTCTCGCCGACGAGCAGGGGCACATCCACCCTCTCCGCCAGGCGCTGATAGGAGTGGATGCTGAACTCACGCATCGGCTCCTCATACCATTCGTACTGGGCGGAGGCGAGCGCCGAACCCACGTAGACGGCCTCGGCGAGATCGAAGCCGGCGGAACCGTCGAACATCAGCGACACGTCTGCGCCGACGTGTTCGCGAAGTGCGGTCGCGAGCTTGGCGTCGCGACGCGCATCACCCCAGGCATGCAGTTTTATCGCCCTGTACCCCAGCGCCAGGCACTGATCCGCGACGTCCAGGTACTCGGACACCGAACGGAACGTGCTCGTGGAGGCGTACGCCGGCAGTGCATGGCGGAATCCCCCTGCGTATTGCCACATCGGCAGCCCGGCGCGCTTCGCAGCGAGATCCCAGAGCGCGACGTCGATCATGCCCAGGGTGTAGATCGGGAACTCCTCGACCCGATCCAGCTCCCACATCCGATGCCACACGAACTCGCGGTCCAACGGATCAAGCCCCACGAGATCGTCCCGGATACGGCGATCGATCAGGTCTCTGGTGATGACCCCGTTGCGGCTGAGGGCCACCCCCTCGGAGCCGTCGTCCGCGATGATCCGAACGACGGCAGAGGTACGGTCACCGGGCGAACCAGGAAGGCCCGCGCGCCAATCGAAGGCGGGCGAGGCAGCGGGTTGATGAACGAGGTAGCACTCGACGTGAGTGATTCTCATGATGATGGTCCTTTCTCCCGGTCGGATTCCGGATCGAAGTCGTCGATCGACGTGACGACGCCTGCGGCGAGGTGCACGGCTCGGGTGGCGTGAGGCGTGGCGACGGTGATGTCCGCGTCATGCACGGACATCAACTCGACCTCCGTGACCCGTCCGCCCAGCCAACGGAAGCTGACGTCGATACCACCCAGAGCGCGAAGATTGCGGACGGCGCCGTCACGCCATCGAACGGGCACGGCAGGAAGCAGACGCAGTTCGTCGGATGTGCTCTGCAGAACCATCTCAGCCACTGCCGCCGGGAGCCCCATGTTCGCGTCAGACTGATGGACTGCATCTGCCGCAGGCTGACCGTCGAAGTCCGGAAACGCGTGCAGCAGCGATTCCGGTGCGATGCCCGACCTGATCAGCGACTCGAGACTCGCGAGTGCCCGCTCGCCATCGCCGAGCCGCGCCCAGACGGCCGCGGCCCAGACCTTGCTCCACCCTCCCCAGCCGTTCGACGACGACTCCACGCCGGCCTGCCTCCGGAGGAGCGTTCGTCGAGCGGCGTCTTCGAATGCGCAAGACGGCAGGTCGTTGGGCCCCGGATAGATCTCATAGAGCGGCGACAGATGGCGGTGTCCGAGCTCGAGCGGGCGATGCGGCCACGTCCATTCGGGGATCTCCCCGTCGAACAGCGGCACAGGGCGAAGGCGTTCGAGAACGGCGTCAAGCGCGTCCGCTCCGGACTGGTCTCCTCGATCGCGAAGGACCCGGGACGCCGTGCCCACTGTGTCGCGCACGAGCCACATGTCCAGCGTCGGCCCTTCGCCGAGCCAACCGTGCCGCCAGAACTCGGGGTCGACGGCCCGGCTACGGGGCCGAAGCGCATCCCCGAGAAGATAGGCATTCTCCGGCGTCGACGAAGGCGAAGTGACGAGCATCCCGGCGTCGTCCTCGACAAGCCACACGTCGAGGAGCTCCAGCACACCGTCCAGAAGCGGGTCGAGCCGCTCGCCGATGTGCTGGTCGGGGTAGCGCTCCAGGTGCTGGAACAGCTGCTGGACGAGCCAGAGGGCCGCAGCGGGGAAGAGGCCGACCTCGACCATCGTGGTGGGGGCGGTGTTGGCCCAGATATCGGTGTTGTGGTGGACGACCCAGCCGCCGCCGTAGATCAGGCGTCCAGTGCGCCGGCCCGCGTCTGCGAGGATCTCCACCAGGCGGAGCAGCGTCTCGTGCGCTTCCGGAACCTGGAACGGATCGGCGGCCCACAGATTCATCTGCGCGTTGATGTTCACGGTCCAGTTGCTGCACCAGGCCGGCTCGGTGTCCTCGTTCCATACTCCTTGCAGTGTCGGTGGCAGCGCGCCGCCGACCGTGCTCGCAATCATCAGGTAGCGCCCGTAGTCGGCGAGCAGCAGGGTCAGATCGTCATCCACACCTCCGGCGCGGACGGCATGCAGACGCGCGTCCGTCGGCTGAGATCGGTTGAATGCGCTGGCCGCGTCATCGAGGCTGAGGGAGATCGAGGCACGGTCGAAAACCGCTCGATGATCCGCGGCCGCCTGCTCAGTCAGCGCGTCGGCATCCGCGCACCGCGCGAGACGGTCGCACAGCACCTGGAGATGATCCTGGTCCTGAAAATCCGTGCCGACGGCGACCGCGACCGCCCAGTCGGGTGAAGTCAGGTCCAGCCCGTCTGCCGCGGCAGACCATGTGCCGCTGAGCACCCGGACGCCGATTCCGAAGCGCAGTTGTCTGCCACCGGGATGGTCGGTGAGTCGATAGCTGTCCGCGACCAGGTCACGGTTCGGCTCGACCTCGTGCCATTGTCCGGTGAAGATCCCCTCGCGGGACTGCTCGACATCGAACGGAGAGGAGACCGCCAGACGGGTGGGCGCGTTCCCACCCGATTGCGTGATGAGGAACACCGAGGGGTCGCGACTGGCGACGACCTCTCTCACCACCGCGCCACCCGCGTGCGGTCGATGCTCGAATCGAGCGATGCCCGTGCGCAGGTCGAGACTCCGGTGATACGCCGCCGGCTCCCCCATGTCTGCCGTGAGCGTGACCGTTCCCAACGGCTGATATGCGGCACCGCGAGTCGGTGATCCGAGCATCCCCTGGGACGCGGTCTGGGCAGCCAGGACCTCACCGCTGCGGATCAGATCACGCGTCTCCTGAAGCAGGCGATGCGCCCCAGACAGATCACGCTCGCGTGCGCCCGGCGACCAGAACTCCTCGTCGTTGAGCGCCAGAGTCTGACGATTCATATCGCCGTACACCATCGCCCCGGAACGACCGTTTCCGACGGGGAGTCCGGCGAACCAGGTCGCCCCGGGGCGTTGAAACCACACAGCGTGGGGTGACGGCGTTGTCATCAGTGACACCTTGCAGTAGGGGAAGAATAAATGAATCATACTCATATAGGACAGTCCGCGTCCACGAAAACAGAAAGTCTGAATGAATGCGCGAGCGGTTACGGTATGAGTAAGACGCAAGGAGAACCCATGCCGAACACGCAGACATACCGCCCCGGATACGAAGTCGCCGCCGAGCGGGTTCTTGCACTCATCATCGAACGCGATCTCTCGCCGGGAGATCGTCTGCCGACCGAACAGGATCTCGCTGAGCACCTCGGCTTCAGTCGAAGTGTGACGAGAGAGGCCATCAAAGTGTTGGCGGCGATCGGTCGAGTGAGCGCTCAGCGGGGTCGCGGCCTCTACGTGGGCAACGGCTCGACCGAAACGCATCCGACACTCCTCAGCGGCCATGGGTTTACCCCGGGCAGAATGGAGCAGGTCGAACAGCTGCTCGAGTTCCGCCTCGTGCAGGAGGCCTTCGCTGCCGGCCGGGCGGCCAGCAGGGCCACGCCACCTCACCTGAACCGCCTGGAAGGTGCGCTCGAGGACGGCGCTCGCGCTCTCGACACAGATGATCGAGAGCTGTGGGCCGAAGCAGACACTCGTTTCCACCTGGAGATCGCCCGAGCCTCTGGCAACGATTTCATCGTCAGCGCGCTCGAGAGCGCGCGGCAGCTGCAAGCGCAGGTCGTCGTCCTCGCTCTCCACGGCGGTGCTGGCGGAAGCCTGCGTGCGGCCCACGCGGAGCACCGGGCGATCCTGGACGCGATCCGCGAGGGCAACCCGGAAGCGGCTGCGTCGGCGGCGCATCAGCACCTCGAGCACACGATCGACGGCTACCGGAACGAGATCGAGGCAACGCTGCAATCTCGGGAAAAATAACTCATAGTAATTTTCCTGTTCCTGCGTTAGAGTCCTATTCATCGCGAGCCGGGCATGTCCCCCGAACCCGAATCCGACGGCTCCGTTTGACAGAGAGGTCAACCAAGATGACAAGACTCGCGCAGCGCCGCAAGGCATCGGCGCTCACCGGATCCGCCCTGGTCGTGGTCCTGACCTTGGCTCTGAGTGCCTGCGCTGGCGCCGGGACCACCTCCGGGCCCGCAGCCGAGGGCGACAGCGACCTGTTGGTGTGGGTCGACGCCACCCGCCAGCCTGCGGTCGAGGCGTACGCCGCCGAGAACCCGGACGTGAACATCACCGTCGCGACCGTCGACGGCGGTGACCTCGCCTCGAAGCTGTCCCTCCTGTCCCGCGATCCCGACAGCCTTCCCGACGTGGTGTTCACAGCGAACGGCGAGAGCGTCGCCTTCGCCCGCGACTACGACTACTCCGCCGATCTGAGCGCCCTCGTCCCGCAGGACACGCTCGACGACTTCGGCGCGACGATCTCAGCCTGCACGGATGGAGGCAAGGTCTACTGCCTCCCGCAGGACATCTCGACGCAGATGCTCTGGTACAACCAGGCGCTGTTCGACGACTTCGGATACACCGTGCCCACGACCTGGGATGAGTATGCCGAGCTCTCGTCGAGAGTCGCGACCGAGCACCCGGGCTACGTGACCGGAAGCTGCGGCGACGGGTTCTGCCCGAACGTGTACTATCGCGGGTCGAGCTGCCCTGGGATCTCGGCAGACGGCGACGACGCTGTCATCCGAATCGACTCGGCAGAGGAATGCACCCGCGTCACAGCCATGCTCGACCCGCTGCTCGCCGACAAGTCAGTCGCCACTCTGAGCCCGTTCGATCCGGACATGACCCAGCTCGGCACGGACAAGAAGGTGCTCATGCTTCCGGGCTTCGTCTGGTACGGCACGGTGCTCTTCCGGGACACGTTCCACAACGCCCCTGGCGAGATCGCCGCCGCTCCGCTCCCCACCTGGGGTGACGACGTGAAGGGAGCGGGCGCAGCCGTCGGCGGTCAATGGATCGTCGGCGCGCAGAGCAGCGATCCTGCTGCCGCCGCCGCGCTCATCGAGAGCATGACCACCGATGAGGACGCACTGGCCGCGGCCGTCACGTTCCCCGCGTACGGACCCGCGTCGGCTGCCTGGATCGAGGTCGCCGCCGATTCAGGCTTCTACGCGTCAGACCCGACCGAGACGTTCGCATCCGCTCGATCCGACGTGACCGGAGACCTGTTCACCCCGCCGGGGTTCGACATCCTCGCTCCGTTCGCGAACGCCGTCGCGCCGAAACTGAAGCAGGGCGACACCCTGTCCAGCCTCCTTGGTGCATGGCAGAACGCGATCTCACAGTCGGTCTCGGACGCCGGATACACCGCCGTCATCGAATAGGACCACCCCATGGTCGGCCGGAGCGAGGCTGTCCCCCACCCCCGCTCCGGCCGCCCCCTTGACGAGGCTCAGAACATGACTGCACGACAACCATCAGCACACATCGGCCGCCGCAGACGCACGCCCCGCAGCACACAGGCCCGGCTGGCCTGGGCACTCCTGGCTCCCTACCTCGCGCTGCTCGCGGCGTTCGCGGTCATTCCGATCTTCAGCGCTCTGTGGTCCAGTCTCGGAGGCGGACCCGGTTCTCGCGATCCCTTCGGATTCGCCACGATGGCTCGCGCGTTCAGCAACAACAACTTCCTCCCGGCCGTGATCAATGTCGCGACGTTCCTCGTGGTGTTCCTCCCCGTTCTCCTCATCTTCGCGACCGCCATGGCGCTCGTCCTGCATGGTCGACCCGGCCGGTTCACGAGCGTCGTGAAGTTCATCTGCTACATCCCCGGCGTGGTGGTCGGAGCACCGCTCGTCCTGCTCTGGCTCTTCATGCTCACTCCGCAGCTCAGCCCGTTCGAGCCACTGCTCAATCTCTTCGGGATGGCAAGCGCCGCCGACGTCTTCAGCGCGCAGAATCTGCCGGCGATCTTCGCGATCATGGCACTCTATGCGGGTGCTGGCGGATGGATCGTGGTCCTCTACGGATCGCTCGAGGCGCTGGACACCAACGTGATCGAGGCCGCACGGATCGACGGCGCCAATTCCTGGCACATCGCGTGGCACATCAAGCTGCCGTTGATCGCTCGCTACATCGCGTTCATCGGAGTCATCAGCTTCGCCGGCGCCGCACAGCTCGTGGCCGAACCCAACATCGTCGGTGCGGCGCTCCCGGGAACCGTGAGCGACACCTGGTCGCTCAATCAGCTCGCCTTCTATTACGCCTTCAACCGGAACGACGCCGCCGCGTCCAGCGCGTATGCCGTCTTCCTCGTGATCATCGGTCTTGCTGCGGCACTCGTGCTCATCTTCGGCCTGCGCACCTACTCGGAAACGGACAAGACCAGATGACAATGCTCGCCGGCTCGGCCGCAGGACTCGGACGACGCCACACACGACAGCTCGCACCGTCCGTGTCACACGGGCTCGGCAGATGGCTCCGCGCGTTGGGGCTGACGTTCGTCGCCGTTGCCTTCTCCGTTCCCCTTCTCTGGCTGCTCCTGGCGCCCACGAAGACCGAAGCCGAACTCGGCTCGCTCCCCTCGCTCGCATTCGGCTCATTCCAGAACGTCGGCGCCGCATGGACCAATCTGATGTCCTTCAGCGACGGGATCCTGCTCACGTGGCTCGCGAACTCCGTGTTCTACTCCGTCGCCGGTGTCGTCATCGCCGTCGTCGCGTCGATTCCAGCCGGCTACGCGCTCGCGATGTTCGAGTTCCGCGGTCGCTCGACCATCGTCGTCCTGACCCTGATCGGCATGATCCTGCCGACGGCGGCGACCGTCATCCCCATCTATCAGGAGCTGGCACTGGTCGGACTCACGAACACGTTCTGGGCCGTCATACTGCCGTCTGGCTTCTTCCCCTTCGGTGTCTACCTGACGTTCCTGCATTTCCAGACCGCATTGCCTCGCGAACTCGTCGAGGCCGCCCGCATGGATGGAGCCAGTGACCTTCGCATCTTCGTCGCGCTCGGACTGCCCCTCGCTCGACCGGCGGCAGCCCTCGTGACGTTCTTCGCGTTCGTCGCGACATGGAACAACTACTTCCTGCCCTACGTCATGCTCGTCAACGATCGCCTGTACCCACTGCAGCTCGGAATCGCGACGCTGCTCAACTCGGCCCCGGTCATCAATTCCTCGAACCAGAGCGATCTCCCCATCCACAAGCCGGAGGCCGCTCTCGCGGCGCTCGTGGCCATCGTTCCGATCGCGATCTTCTTCTTCGTCTTTCAGCGCGCGATCGGAACCGGCATGCTGTCCGGGGCGGTCAAGGGATGATCCCCGTGCAGCGACACCTTCAAGCGGTCGGGCTGAGTCCCGAACGACGTGACGAATATCTTCGGCTGCACCAGGCGGTGTGGCCGGATGTGCTGGCCCGTCTCTCCGCGAGTGGTATCAAGAACTACTCGATCTTCCTCCGTGGAGACCTCCTCATCGCCTACTTCGAGTACACCGGCGACGACTATCCCGCTGACATGGCGATGATCGCGGCGGATCCGGCGACGCAGGCGTGGTGGAATCTGACGGATCCGTGCCAGGTCTCACTCGACCCGAGCGAGACCGAGACGCTGTGGGTCGACGCAGACGAGATCTTCCACCTCGCATGAACGAGGTTCATCGCGTTCCCCTGCCGAAACGGCAGCTGCCGGGGACAGACATCGCGCTCACCGAGCTCGGCTTCGGAGCGGCAAGCCTCGGGAACCTGTTCACGGAAACGTCCGAAGCGGACGCGTCTGCGGCAGTGGCCGAAGCCTGGAAGAGGGGCATCCGCTACTTCGACACCGCGCCGCACTATGGACTCGGCCTCTCCGAACGACGTCTGGGAAGGGCACTCGCCGAGCATCCGCGCAGTGAATACGTCATCTCGACGAAGGTCGGACGACTGCTCGGAGAGAACCCCAGCCCGACCGCGCGAGACCCGGAAGGTTTCGCCGTTCCCGGTGACCTGCGGCGCCGATGGGACTTCAGCAGGGATGGAGTGCTGCGAAGCGTGGAGGCGAGTCTGGAGAGAACGGGCCTGGATCGATTCGACATCCTCTACCTGCACGACCCGGATCTGTCGGGAATCCCTGGCGCGGCCGAGAGCGGCGCCGCTGCGCTCATCGAACTTCGCGAGCAGGGGATCACGACCGCCGTCGGTATCGGGTCGAACAGCGCGACGGCGGTTGCGGAGCTCTTCCGACGCGCGGACATCGACGTCGCCATGCTTGCCGGTCGCTGCACATTGCTGGATCACGATCGGGCGGCGGACGTGCTCGATGCGGCCGACGGTCGTGGTCTCATCGCCGTCGGGGTCTTCAACTCGGGGCTCCTGGCGACGAATCGACCTACCAAGGGCGCGAAGTTCGACTATGCGAACGCTTCAACGGATCTCATCGAGAGTGCCAACCGATTGGCGGATGCTCTGGAAGCTCACGGCGCGACACTTCCTCAAGCCGCGATCGCCTACCCGCTGCTCGAGCCGCAGGTGGTCAACGTGACGCTCGGCATGAGGAACGCCGCGCAGGTCGACCGAAACGTCACGCTCTACGAGACTGCGATGCACCCGGCCGCCTGGGATGCGGTGTTCGCGGCGTAGGCATCATCGTCCGCAGGTCCGCTCCCAGCCGGACCGATTCCGACTGGGAGCTTGGAAGATCGACCCACCATCACCCCTTCACACCACCGGTGGAGAGCCCGGACTGCCAGTACTTCTGGAGGTACAGGAAGGCGATGATGAGCGGGATGACCGAGACCAGAGATCCCGTGATGACACTGGAGAACAGCGCCTGCGACCCGCCACCTCCCGACGACGATGCGGTCTGCCATTGCGCCAGCCCGACAGTGACCGGGTAGAGATCGGAGGAGTTGAGCATGATCAACGGGAGGAAGTAGTTGTTCCAGGTCGCGACCAGCGCGAACAGGATGACCGTCACGAAACCGGGAGCGAGCAGCCGGAGTCCGACCTGGAAGAAGATGCGCAGCTCCCCCGCCCCGTCGATGCGGGCCGCTTCCAGCAGACTCTGATCCACGGAATCCTGCGCGTAGACCGTCATGAGGAACACCCCGAACGGGCTGACCAGCGACGGCAGGATGATCGCGAACATGGTGTTCGTGAGCCCGACCTGTGCGAACAGGAGGTAGGTGGGCAGCGCGAGCGCGGTGGTGGGGATCATGATCGCGGCGAAGATGCCGTAGAAGATCACGCCACGTCCGGGGAATCGATACTTCGCGAGCGCATAGCCCGCCGCAGTGGCGATGAAGGCGGCACCGATCGCACTGACGCCCGCATAGATGAGTGTGTTCAGCATCCACCGCCAGAACACTCCGCCGTCCTGCGTGCTCAGCGCAGCAAGGTTGTCGAAGAGCGCGAACTTGCTGCCGAACGCGAACCCGAAGGTGGAGAAGAGATCCCCGTTGTCCTTGGTCGACGAGATCGCCAACCACACCAGCGGCAGGAGGAAGTAGCCGGCGAGCGCCCAGACGATGACCGTGAGCGGGACGCTGCGCGAGCGCGGCTGTCGGCGCTTCGGGGCGGGCTTGCCGGTGACGAGGGCCATGGTCGTCATGACGCACTCTCCTTCTTCCGCGATGCCAGCTGCACGACGAGGGAGATGATCATGATGACCAGACCGAGGGCGAACGCGATGGTGGCGGCGTAGTTGATGTCGCGGTTGACGAACGCGAGGCTGTAGGCGTACAGGTTCGGGGTGAACGAGGACGAGATCGCGTTGGGGGCGATGCGAGACAGCAGGCTCGGCTCGTTGAAGAGCTGGAACGTGCCGATGATCGAGAAGATCACCGTCAGGAAGATCGCCGGGCGGATGGCAGGGATCTTGATGCTCCAGGCCGTGCGGATCCGACCGGCGCCGTCGATCTCCGCGGCTTCGTAGAGCTCCGTCGGAATCGACCGGAGGGCCGCGTACATGATGATCATGTTGTAGCCGATGAACTCCCAGGTGACGATGTTCATCATCGAACCGAGCACGTTGGTCGGGCTCAGGAAGTCCGGGGAATCCCACCCGATCTGACGGAAGATCTGGGCGATCGGCCCGAAGTCGTTCCCGTAGAGGAAGCCCCACATGAGCGTTGCGACCACACCGGGGACTGCGTAGGGGATGAAGATGCTCAGTCGTGCGGTCTTCGATGCGGCGGTGCGGCCGGAGTCCAGGGCGAGCGCGAGGAAGAGGGCGAGCGCGAGCATGATCGGCACCTGGATGAGCAGGAACTGGACCATCCGCAGCAGGCCGCCGAGGAACCGTGGGTCGGTGAACGCGCGCACGTAGTTGTCGAGGAAGACGAATGTCTCCCCGCCCACCAGTCGGGTGGCGAACAGGCTCAGGTACCCGGAGTAGATGAGTGGCACGACCAGCATGGTGACGAAGATCACCAGGAAGGGCGCGAGCAGGATGTATGCGGCGGTACGTTGCCGCCGCGCGGCAGTGGTGGCCATGAAGTGTCCTTTGGTTCAGTGGGGGCGGACACGGTGTCCGCCCCCACTGGGTTCATTACTACTCGAGGGTGAATCCCTGACCGGTGGCGTACTCTTCGAGCGCGGCCTGCCAGGCGGTGAGCCCTGCGGAGAGGTCCCCGCCGGATGCGATCTCCGCACCGATGGTCTCCTCGAAGCTCGAGTAGACGTAGTCCATGAACGGCGGCCATTCGAAGGTGCTGTCCACCGTGGTGGAGATGTCCGCGAACAGTCCGTTCACTTCCTGCCCTCCGAAGAACTCCGACTTCTGCGCCAGGAACTCCTGGCTCTCCAGCAGGGAGACCTGCGGCGGGAACAGCGACTGCTGCTGGTTGAGCATCGTGATCGACTCTTCATCGGTGTTGATGAACTTCGCCAGCTCGGCAGCCGCGATCGGGTTCTCGCTGGAGGAGAGGACAGCCGAGGTGGATCCACCGACGTTGCCCGAGACATCCTCACCCTCTGCCCACTGCGGAAGCCGCGCCGCCGTCCACAGACCTGCCGTGTCGGACGCGGTTCCCTGCAGGAACACCGGCCCCCACGCGGCCGTCAGCCACCCGGCGTACTTTCCGCTGGAGAGACCCTGGTACCACTGGTCGGTGAAGTTCGGGTCGACGGCGACGAGGTCCTTGTCGATGAGGTCCTGCCAGTAGGCGGCGACCTCCTGAGCCTCCGGCGAGTCGACCGCGATGCCGACCTTCTCGCCGCCCTCATAGGCGAACGGCTTGATGCCGGCCTGCCAGAGCAGACCGATGAACGCACCGGCGTCGTTGGGCGGGAGATCGGTGATGTACGAGCCGGTCTTCTCCTTGACGATCGCGGCTGCGTCGGCGTACTCAGCCCAGGTCGCGGGAGACTCCGTGAGGCCCGCCTGCGCGTAGATGTCGCTTCGATACAGGTTTCCCATCGGTCCGCTGTCCTGCGGAATCGCGAGCACCTGGTCACCGCGGGAGACCTGGTTCCACACCCAGTCGACGAATCCGTCACTGAAGTCCGACGGCAGGTACGGGCTGAGGTCGAGCAGGTCGTCGGTGAGCTGGAAGCTCGAGACATAGGGGTACTCGAGCTGGATCACGTCAGGGGCGCCGGCACCGGCGGCGATCGCCGCACGCACCTTGGCGTAGTGGTCGGGACCCTGCCCGACGTTCTCCACCGTCACGTTGATGGCGGGATACTTCTTCTCGAAGAGCGCGACCTCGTCCTCGACGTCGGGAAGCCACGACCAGAACAGCAGGTCGGTCGGCGTCTCGAGCGCCTTCTGGATGTCGGCGTCAGAGACAGGGCCTGTCGCAGTCGGGGTGGTGCCCGCGCTGCAGCCGGTGAGCACCAATGCTCCGACGATGCCCGCGGCGGTCCACAACCGTGTGGCCCGCTGTGCTGCTGTGTTCATTTCTCCTTCTTTCCTTACAGGTCTTTCTGGGTGAGCAGTGATGACGTCTCGGTCAGAACCTGGACTCCCCACGCGGGGAGGTTCAGCGCGACGCCGGCCGGGTGGGCGATACCGGTGGTCGGGTCGGTCACGTCCACAGGCGGAGTCGCGAGACCCTCGTTGTGCGACCAGTTGTGCAGGAACCAGACTCGTCCATCCCGACCCTGGCCTGACGCGACGGTCACGGCACCGCTGGGATCCCACTCGTCGCGCGGCGTGTGCGGCAGCGCCCATCGCGCGATGTCGCGGGCGAGCTGCGGATTCGGAACGGTGCCCACATACGTGACGCGTCCGTTCCCGTGTGCTCTGGTCGTGATCGCCGCGGTGCCGGCGAATGCGGGATGGTCGTAGCTGAGCAGCACCTCCGCGTCGTCGACGATGAGCGCATCCATCCACTTCGTCGCAGCAGCGCCTTCCCGGACGACGAACGACGACGCACCGACCACGGGAGCGGGGCGGTCGAGGTTGCTGTACTCCTCGTAGCGGATACCCGCCGGGCCCGAGATGATCGCCGGGGCGACCGCATGTCGTGCGCGCGCCAGTTCATCTCCGTAGCCGGTGCGGATGCCGACGATGAGGTGGCCTCCCGCTTCCGCGTAGGCGGTGAGCCGATGCAAGGTCGCGTCGTCGGCGACGTACAGCGCCGGGGCGAGCAGCACTGGGTATCGCGCCACGAAGTCGTCGATGTCCTCCTCCAGGAACTGGTCGACGTGGAACACTGCCGCGTGGCTGCCCTCCTCGAAGAATCCCCGCACGAACGGGTCGACGATCTTGCGGTACGACGCCGGATCAGCGGCGTTCGCCGTGGACGCCAGCGGCGGGAAGAACTCGAACGACCACTTCGTGTCAACGGAGTAGATCACGGCGACACCCGCGTCGGGGGTGTAGTCGCGCAGCGCGGGGGCGAGCCGGCGCAGCATCCCGCCGAGTGCCGCAGTCTCGCGGTAGATGCGGCCCGGGACCTGGCTGTGCGGCAGGATGCCGCCCCAGTACGTCTCGATGCCGAAGTGCAGGCTGTGCCAGTGCCAGTATTCGATCATCCGCGCACCGCGGGAGACCAGTGCGAGCGCCGCCTGGGCCAGCTGCCCCGGGTAGGGCGGGTGGTTCTGCCAATGCGTGTAGATCGACTGAGCGTTGGTCTCCGTCACCAGGAATCGGCTCTGACTGCTCGAGTACATCCGCTGTCCCTGGTGGAACAGCGCCCAGACACCCGACGTCCACCACTCGGCTGTGCGATCGACTTCGGCATCGAGGCTGAGCCCGTCCTGCATCGTGTAATACGGATTGCCGGCGGTGACATCCAGTGAGCGGACGAGGGTGTGGTCGTCGATCGGTGCGCGCTCATAGGAGATGCAGGTCGTGACGAACTGGTCGTCACGGGAGTACTCGCGGACGATCTCGGCCTGCCACGCGATGAACTCGTCGACCACGTCACGCTGGAAGCGGCGCCATTCGAGCTGGTACTGCGGCATCTGATTGCCACCGGGCGCCCAGAGCTCGTCCCACTCGCTGATGCGGTGCGACCAGTAGACCAGGCCCCACTGCTCGTTCAGGTTCTCCACGGTCTCGTAGCGCTGGCGCAGCCAGTCCTGGAAGCGGAGGAAGAGGTGCCGGTTGTGCGGCAGCGCGGCACCGGGTTCGTTGTCCACCTGGAACCCGATCACGGCCGGGTGCGATGCATAGCGGGCAACGACCTTGCGCACGATCCGTTCTGCGAACCACCGGTAGGCGGGGTGCGAGTAGTCCATCTCCTGCCGCGCGCCCCATTGCGTCTGCGTGCCGTCCGGCTTCACCAGCGCGATCTCCGGATGCTTGTGCTGCAACCACGGCGGCACTGCGTAGGTGGGCGTGCCCAGGATCACCCGGATGCCGCGCTGCTGGGCGCCGTCCAGCACCGGCTGCAGCCAGTCCAAGTCGAACTCCCCTTCGCGGGGCTCCCAGGTGGACCACACGGATTCGCCGACGCGGATCACCGTGAAGCCGGCTTCCGTCATCAGGTCGAGGTCGCGATCGAGCATGTCACCACGCTGATACTCGGTGTAGTAGGCGGCTCCGAACAGGAACTCGTCACCGATCGCGACATTGGGGTTCACCACGTATCTCAACTCCATCGTTCGTACGTTCATCGACATCGATTCAGAATGTTGTCGACAACATTTCGTAGGATGAGAATAAGCGCACGGGAGCGATCCGCGCAAGAGGCCGTCAGGAATTCGCTGCGACGACCCCTGCGAGACCAGGCGGTGCGGTGGACTGCCGCACGCGGATCTCCACCGCCGTATCATCGGCCGCGACCGATGGCCGCCCCTCGATCTCCGCGATGAGGCCGGCAGCGGACAGGCGGCCTTCCGACTCGAAATCGTCGTAGATCGTGGTGAGCGATGGCAGCAGGAAGCGGGCTTCGAGGATGTCATCGAAGCCCATCACGCTCAGATCATCCGGGACGCGGATGCCGCGCTCGTGCATCGCAGCGATGAACCCGACGGCCATGTGATCGTTGGCCGCGAAGACCGCCGAGACCCCCTGGGATGCATCGAAGTCAAGACCGGCTCGGAAGCCACTCGCCGGCGACCAGTCACCGATCATCACCGCGCGGACGGCTCCGCGTGCGCCGTCGAACACCGATCGCAGGCCGGCGAGGCGCTCCCGTGACACCGGCCAATCCTCGGGACCAGACAGATAGACGACGGCGCGGTGACCCAATCCCAAGAGGTGATCCCCAGCCAGGCGCCCTCCCTTGAACGAAGAGCCGGCGGTCACCAGGAAGGTGCCCTGGTACCGCACTCTGCCGTTCATGGCCTCCATGTGGGCGTCGAGGGCTGCGCGCATGTCATCCGTCTGCGCCGTCGCCAGCACCCCGGAGAGCGGCTCGCGGCTGACGAAGTCCAGTGCATCACGGAGGGACGCCGGATCGTCGCTCTCATACCCGATGATCTCGACCGTGTAGCCGCGGGCCCGGCACTCCGCGATCGCTCCCTGCACGACCCTGCCCGGCCCCATCTGCCCGAGGGCGTGGGCGAGTATGACGATCCGTTTCTGACGACCCGATCGGAGCGTTCGCGCCACCTGGTTCGGCCGATAGTCCAGCTCCTCCAGCGCCACCTTCACGCGCTCCGCCGTCGCAGGCCGGATCCCGGCGAATCCGGCGAGGTAGCGGGTCACCGTCTGGTGGGAGACACCGGCGCGTGCGGCGACGTCATAGATCGTGGGAGCCCGATCCACCGTGGGCCGCGAATCGCCCGCCCTCTGCTCCGCCATGCATTCCTCCCATCGAGGCCTCGCACGACGCCGCCCCGGAAACCGGTGGGATCCCATCCCGCGCCCAGTCAATCACGGATGCGCCTCCCCCCGACCTCAGAACGCCGCCTCACCCCGAATCGCTACACTCGCTCACCCGCCGCATGGCGGGCTGCGATGTATCCGAAGGCGAGGGCGTAGGAGATGCTCGCACCGGCCCCGAAGTACGAGTGTCCGAGAACGGTGGCCGTGGTGTTCCCCGTCGCATACAGCCCACGGATCGGCTCTTCGTCCGCGCCGATGACCTGGCCGGACTCGTTCGTGAGCAGGCCGCCGCCGGTTCCCGCGTCGGCCGGGTAGATCTCGTACGCGTAGTAGGGCCCCTTCTCCAGCGGCCCCAGAGCGGCGTTCGGCCGGTGCCCTGGATCCCCCATCGCTCGGTCGTAGCCGGACTCCCCGCGCCCGAACTCCGGATCCCTCCCGTTCTTCGCGTGCAGGTTGAACGAGTCGATGGTTCGGCGCAGCGTCGCCGCGTCGACGTCGATCTTCGATGCCAGTTCTTCGACGGTGCCGGCGACGCGCACCAGCCCGCTGTCGATCCACTCCTTCGGCATCGCACCCGGCAGCCCGACTCCGCTCGAGTATCGCGCGCGATAGGCGTCATCGATGATCGACCAGCACGGCACCGAATCCGCCTCGTACATCGCCTTCGCCACATCGATCATCGAGCTCGACTCGTTCACGAATCGCCGACCTTCGCGGCTGACCAAGATCGCGCCCGGCCGCTGACGCGCCTGCGCCAGGGTGGCGACTCCGAAGTCAGGGCTGGTGGACGGGAGCCACCATGCCATGTCGAGCGCTTCCGTCTTCGCGCCGATCCCCATGGCGAGGCGAATGGCATCGCCGGTGTCACCGGGACTCGCGGTCGACCACTGGCCCTCATTGGGCATCGACCCACTGAACTCTCGGCGCATCTGCGGGTTCCGCGAGAAACCGCCGGCAGCGAGGATCACGCCGCTGCGGGCGCGCACGGTGACAGCAGATCCGTCACGGACGACGACGGCACCGACCACCTCTCCACCCTCGACCGCCAGCTGCTCGATCGGCGAAGCAGTCCAGATCGGAATGTCGTCTTGCACGCAGAGATGGAGCATCTGCCCGATCAGCCCTGCGCCGTTGGTCCAGAGATCCTGCCCCAGAAGACGAGACCCGAACGTGCGGATGCCGACCCGAATCGCCCCGAGGAACGGGCGGAGCGCACGGTTGAAGAACTGCACGGAGCGCATCTCGTTGGTCTTGAGCACCAGGCCGATGTGTGTGGCCATTCCGGGCGCGACGCGCGCACGCCACGCTCCCAGCTTCCTGGCATTCCATGGCTGGGATTCGATCGATCGACCACGCGCCACCCCGCCTGGCAACGTGTCGAAATAGTCGCTGTACCCGTCGCTGTACACCAGACGAACTCCTCGGTCCCGAAGGAGTCTGATCACGTCGTTCCCCCCGCGGATGAACGCACGCCGTCGCGCCAGACTCGTCGCGGGGGTCGGTTCGCCGATGACCGAGTCCATGTACGTCATGGCGTTGTCGAACGAGTCACCGATCCCCTTCGCTCGCATCAGCGTGTTGTCCGGCACCCAGAGCATTCCCCCGGACATCGCGGTCGACCCTCCGATCAGCGACTCCTTCTCCACGACCAGAACGTCGAGTCCGGCGTCCTTCGCCGCGAGAGCTGCCGCGAGCCCGCCCCCGCCGGACCCCACGACCAACAGATCCACCACGTGCTCTCGCGTACTCATGCCACTCCCTCGACGTTGCCCCGGCACGAGGGCCGAGCAGGAAACCGATCGCTGACCCGAGACGGAAAGCCCGGAGCCAATCCATTAAACGTACGTCACTGAACGTTTAATATGAAGATGAAACCGAGGAGGAAGAAATGAAGTCAGCAGCAATCACCGGCCCAGGAAGGCTGGAGATCATCGAACAGGCGGTCCCCTCGATCGGCCCTGCAGATGTTCTCGTGCGCATCCGCGCCTGCGGAATCTGCGGCGCAGATCCACACGCCCTGGCCGAGGGCGGCATCCCAGCCGGGCGCCCCTCGACTCCGATCGGCCACGAACCCGCCGGGGAGGTCGTCGAAGTCGGTGCCGAGACCATCGGACTCGCGGTCGGCGACCGGGTCGTCTTCGACCCGACCAAGGTCGGCGATCCCATCACCGGTGGCGGTGGACCACAGGGCGCTCTCAGCGAGTACGTGGCGGTTCGGGATGCGGTGCGGGGAGAGAACATCTTCAGCTTTCCCGAACACGTACCATGGCATGTCGCGGCACTGTGCGAACCGATCGCGGTGGCACGGCGCGCGGTCGATCGCACCCTCCCGAAACCAGACCACAAGGTGGTCATCTTCGGAGCCGGCCCCGTGGGCCTCGGTGCGCTCCTCGCTTTCCAACGGCATGGAGTCGCCCACATCGTCGTCGCCGACGTGCAGCCCCGTCGCCTCGAGAAGGCACTGCAGCTCGGAGCCGACGCGGTCATCAACTCCGCCGAGGAAGATCTCAGGGCCCGACTGGTGCAGCTTCATGGAGAGGCGATCGATGCATTCGGTCGCACGGGGCTTCCGGGAACAGATGTCTATCTCGACGCCGCCGGAGTGCCGGCCGTCCTCGAGGCGGTCTTCGCCGGGCCCAAGCTCGGCGCAGTGCTGGGGATCGTCGCCATCCATCGCACCCCCGTACCTGTCGATTTTCAGATGCTCATACCGTCCGAGCTGACCATCGTCCACTCGATGGGGCACCCCACCGAGATGGGGCCGGTCATGGACGACATCACAGAGAACACCGAGAAGTACGCCGCGATCATCAGCGACGTGCTCCCGTTCTCGCGCCTGGCAGAGGCGATCGACCTCGCAGGTCGACCCGGAGCCACCGACAAGGTGGTCGTCACACTCGCCTGATCGGTGCGCTCAGCGTTCCACCCCGACGAAGAGCCCCCGGTGCAGTGTCGCGCGAGCGCGGTCCTCGATCGGACCGCGCTCTGCGCGACCTGGGTCGTTGAGCGCACTTGCGAACATGGGAAACGCCAGCATGATGTCGACGATCTCGACAGCCTGCTGCATCAGGCCCGCCCGCGCGGCCCGATCGACGAGCGGTGCGAAAGCCTGCTCAGTCCGCTCTGAGAGCGACTCGAACCAGGCGTTCCCCGTCGTCGTGATCACCTGGGTGAAGCTTCGATCATGCTGCTGCATATCGAACACGAAATCGAGCAGCTGGATCACTCCGTCATCCGCATCGGCGAGTTGCAACGCGCGCTGCTCGATGAGCGCGACGTTCTCCTCGTAGACGATGGCTGCGAGCTCCTCCCGCGTCGCGAAGTGCCGGTACAGGGTCGTCCGGCTCACGCCTGCCGCACTGGCGACATCCTCGAGCGGAACCTCGGCACCTCGCGCCGCGAAGACCTCTCTCGCCACCGTCAGCAGACGCTCCCGGTTGAGCGCACCATCTCGGCGCATCGGTCTCGTGCGAGTTTCAGGCATATCCGCACTTTACCGTCAGCGCCGTCGCGGATCGGCGCGCTCAGGCGCGCATGACCGCGCCACCATCGACGCACAGCGCCTGCCCCGTGATCCACTCCCCGAGGTCAGAGAGGAGAAAGGCGACCGTCGCTCCCAGATCCGACGGCGCTCCGAGCCGCCATGACGGCATCGTGGCGAGGATCTGCTCCTGGTACTCCAGCGGAAGGTTCTGCATCGTCTGCTCGGTGAGGACCATTCCGGGCGCGACGCTGTTCGCCCGTACTCGCTCCTTGCCGTAGGCGCGAGCGATGTGTCGGGTCATCGCACTCACGCCGGCCTTCGTCGCCTGATACGCGACGCTGGTCTCCATGCCGGCATAGACCGCGTCAGAGATCGTGTTCACAACGGCCCCGCCTCCGGCCGCGATGATGTGCGGGATCGCGTACTTGCAGGTCAGCAGGTAGCCGGTGAGGTTCACATCGATCGTCCGCTGCCATGCATCCAACTCGATGTCGACGACGTTCGTGTCGCGCGCCACCTCGAGCGGATTGATGTTCGCGGCGACATTGAACAGGCCGTCGATACGCCCGTACGTGCGCAGCGCGAACTCGATGAGCGCCTTCACCTGCGATTCATCAGCGATGTCGGCCACCGTTGCGACGCCCTCGCCTCCCGCGTCGCGACATGCACTGGCAGTGCGCTCCGCGGAATCGAGAACGATATCGCTGACGATGATCTTCGCACCGCCGGCGCCGAGGAACCCGGCGGTCGCCGTGGCTATCCCCCCTGCCCCCGCGAACACGATGACCTTGTCCTTGAGACCTTCCATGGGTGCAGCTCCTTTGCTTCATATGAGCAGGACGACGCTCTGCTCGCGTGCTCGACCGACCGCTTCCCCTCGAGCTCGCGCGAGGAACGATCGACCGCCGTCAGATAAACGTACATCTATGTACGCATAAAGCACGACCTCGGATGTACGATGGATTATCCGTACATTCGCGAACGGATCCCCCATCGAAAGAAGAGACAATGACGTCACCGGATCTCCCTTCCGCCTCCGCTCTGCCGCGGCCGCCGTTCGACCCTGGCGTCGAAGCCGCTCTGGGAGCGATGATCGACACCGGGATCTTCGCGCCGATAACGGCAGAGACCATTCCGTTGATGCGCCAGCACTCCGTCCCGGAGGACATCAGCCGCTTCGACCTCATCGAGGAGGAGTTCAGCGTGCCCGGATTCGACGGCGCTGAGCTCGCGCTCACCGTGCTCCGTCGCCGCGACCACGCCGGCGCGGGACCAGGAATCTTCAACATCCACGGCGGCGGGATGGTGATGGGCAACCGAAGAACGGGCATCTCCCTCGTGGCACCCTGGGTGGACGCCCATGGCGCTGTCGCCGTGACGGTCGAGTACCGGCTCGCCCCCGAGCACCCCGATCCGATCCCCGTCGAGGACTGCTATGCGGCGCTGCTGTGGACTGTCGCGCATGCCGCAGAGCTGGGGATCGACCCCACCCGCATCCTGCTGGCCGGCGCGAGCGCCGGCGGCGGACTCGCTGCCGGCGTCGCGCTCCTCGCGCGGGACAGAGGCACTCCTGAGCTCATCGGACAGGTCCTGATCTGCCCCATGCTCGACGACAGAGACGCCACGATCTCGAGCCAGCAGTTCGATGGCATCGGTCTCTGGGATCGCGGGAGCAACCGCGTCGGCTGGACAGCGCTCCTCGGGTCGCGTCGCGCCTCGGACGACGTCGCGATCTACGCTGCGCCATCGAGGGCAACTGACCTGTCCGGCCTCCCCCCGGCCTTCCTCGACGCGGGATCCGCCGAGGTCTTCCGAGATGAGGTGGTCGCCTATGCGAGCGCGCTCTGGAAGGACGGTGGATCAGCCGAGCTGCACATCTGGCCGGGCGGGACCCACGGCTGGGATGCGCTCATCCCGGGTTCTCCGCTCGCCTCGTCTGCCGCCACAGCTCGGAACGACTGGGTGGCGCGTCTGCTCTCCCGGTGAGCTCGACGCGGTGATCGGGCGCGGCAGCGCACTCCCACTCAGCGGGTGCGCAGAGCGATGACGTCGAGGATGCGGTCCAGCGTGCGGGCGACCCCGATCGTGCGTGCCGCATCATGCCAGGGATGCTCACGAAGACCGGCCTCGATCGCTTCGGTCACCGCATCGAGCATCGGACCGTAGCCGTTGCCGACGCGCGGATGCCGGACGAGCTCAGGCGAGTGGAACAGCCGCTCGGCGGAGCCGGCATGCACGTGCGCGTCGCTGCCCGCCCAGAACATGGGGTCGAGGGTCATCCAGCCGCGCTCTCCGCTGATCGCGGCGGAGGGGTCGAGGAACTCGACGCCGGACCAACCGAGCTGGGCGAAACCGCCGTCGGGGTACTCCAGAGTCGCATGCCCCGACACGTCGACCCCGCCGACGATCACTCCGCGCGCCTGCAACTCGCCCGGCACGCCCAGGAACCAGTGCGCCAGAGTGACAGGGTAGATCCCGCGGTCACGGAGGATGCTGCCGCCGTCTTCCGGACGCGGCTTGCCCGGCCGTGCGGAGAACGGCATGCCGAAGCTCGCGCGAACGCCCCGGACTGCGCCGATCTCGCCACCTGCGATGCGCTCGATGAGCTCGACGTGCAACGGATTGAACCGCATCCACATCGCCTCCATCAGGAAGCGATCCGCGGCCGCAGCCTTGGCGAAGAGCATCTCCGCGTCAGCAGCCGACGTCGTGATCGGCTTCTCCACCAGCACATGCTTGCCTGCATCCAGCGCCTCCGATGCGAGGGCGGTGTGCGTCTCGGAGGGAGTGGCGATATAGACGATGTCGACGTCGTCGCGCGCGAGCAGCGCAGCACGTTCCGTCGTGGCGAAGGCGATGCCGTGGCGCTCAGCGAATTCGGCCGCGCGCTCGCGGGAACGGCCCCACACGCCGGCGATCTGCCCGCCGCAGCCGCGCAGGTCCTCGACCAGGCGATCCGAGATGACCCCTGTGCCGATGATTCCCCACCGCAGCATCTGTCACCCTCTCTCGGCCGTGCTTCCGCGGACGATGAGCGTCGTGGCGAGTGGGGCGTCGTCGATCGGTTCGGATGAGTCGTCGAGCCGCTGCAGAATACGCCCTACCGCGCGCTCGCCCGCGAGCTGCAGTTGCGCGCGCACCGTCGTGAGTGCCGGCACGATGAGCTCGCTGCCGAAGATGTCGTCGAACCCCGCCACGCTGAGCCGGTCAGGAACCCGGATGCCTGCGGCCGATGCGGCCTGGATGAGCCCGATCGCCATGAGGTCGTTGAAGGCGACGACCGCGCTGGCCCGCGCGGCCTGCACACGCCGGAGTGCTTCCCGTCCGCCTTCGATCGTCGGGCTGTGCGGTCCGATCTCGACGAGCGCGATACCCCGCCGCTCCGCGGCCTCGAGCATCGCTTCCCAGCGGCGCCCGCTGATCCAGGAGGTCTCCGGGCCGGACAGATACGCGATCGACGTGTGCCCGAGGTCGGCGAGATGCGCGACGAGCTCGCCGACGCCCTCTTCCACATCGGGGAGCACGCCGGCGACGCCATCGACGCGTCGGTTGATCAGGACGACCGGCTTGCGTTCTGCGAGCTGGGTTATGCGTTCGTCGGGAAGGCGGGTGGTTGCGAGGATCAGCCCGTCGACGCTCGGCACGAGGCGGGAGACGGCCTCATCCTCGGCCTCACCGGACTCCTGGGATTCCGCGATGACGAGCGTGTACCCCGCGGCAGCCGCCGTGTGCTCAGCACCGCGGACGATGCCGAAGATCACCGGGTTGGTGATGTCGGCGACCATGAGACCGATCGTGTGGCTGCGACCGGTCGGAAGCGCACGCGCCATCGGGTTGAACTGGAAATCCAACCGGTCGGCCGCGGTTCGGATCTTGGCCTCGGTCTTCTGACTGATGCGTCCGGGCTTGCTCAACGCACGCGACACGGTCGACGGGTTGACGCCCGCGAGCTCGGCGATGTCGTAGATCGTGGCGGCACCGCCGCGCCTCCGAATCCGCTCGGCGATTTCCTTCGGCAGATCGTCGTCCATGGTTCCTCCCAGCTCCCAGCGTGTCATGAGCCGCGCGCATTCAGCCATCCGAACGCGGCGAGCGCGACAGCATCCGCCGCCGGGGCCACGTCGAGGATCACACCGTCCTCGTCGGCACCGAGCATCTCGAGCGTATCGATCTGGGATCGCAGAAGCGACGCCGGCATGAAATGACCGGTGCGCGCAGCGGCGCGCGCCGAGAGGAGGTCGTCATCGCCGTGCAGATGGATGAAGACGGCGCCGGGGGTCCGCGAACGGATGCGGTCACGGTACTCGCGCCGCAGCGCGGAACAGGCGATCACCGCTCCCGCATCACCCGATTCGGCGAGCGCCCCGGCCACGCGGTCGAGCCACGGCATCCGGTCCTCATCGGTCAGCGGGGCGCCAGCACGCATCTTGGCCTGATCCGCGGCAGAGTGCAGGTCGTCCGCGTCGATGAACGCCGCGCCGATGCGCCCGGCGAGCAGGAGCGCCACGGTCGACTTCCCGGCCGCTGACACCCCCATCACCACGACTCGAGGAGCGCCTGCGGCGCTCACCAGTCGTGAACCGTGCCGTCGAGAAGTCGGTTGTAGGGCAGATAGGCCTGCTCATACGGATACTTCCCCGCCTCATCGACATCGAGCTCGACACCGAGGCCCGGCTTGTCTCCCGGATGCAGGTAGCCATCCGTCCAGGTGAAGGACTGCTGAAACACCTGGTCCGTGCGAGCACCATGCTGCATGTATTCCTGGATGCCGAAGTTGTGGATCGCGAGTCCCAGGTGCATCGCCGCCGCCATACCCACCGGCGAGATGTCGGTCGGCCCGTGCATGCCCGACTTGATCTGGTACATCGCGGCGTAGTCGAGCGTCTTCTTCAGCGCGCTGATGCCGCCCATGTGGGTGACGGCGCCTCGGACGTAGTCGATGAGCTGGTCGCGGATGATGTCCTTGAAGTCCCAGACCGTGTTGAAGATCTCACCGATCGCCAGCGGCGTGGTGGTGTGCTGACGCACCAGGCGCAGCGCTTCCTGGTTCTCTGCAGGCGTGCAGTCCTCGAGCCAGAAGAGGTCGTAGGGCTCCAGATCCTTGCCCAGTCGCGCCGCCTGGATCGGTGTCATCCGGTGGTGGCCGTCGTGCAGGAGGGGGATGTCGGGGCCGAACTCGTTGCGCACCGACTCGAAGACGCCAGGAAGATGGTTCAAGTACGAGCGAGTGTCCCAGTCCTCCTCCACCGGCTTCGCGCCACGGCGCGCGGGTTCGTGGTCGTAGCGAGCCTCGCCGCCGCCAGTGTCCGCCGACTGCGATGCGATGCCGTAGATGGCCTTGAGGTTGGGCACGCCGGTCTGCACACGGATGGCCCGATATCCCTGCTCCTGATGCGAGCGGATCGAGTCGAACAGCTCGGGCAGCTCCTTGCCCGAGGCGTGCCCGTAGGCGAGAAGGCCCCGCCGACTCGCGCCGCCGAGGAGTTGATAGACGGGAAGACCCGCCACCTTGCCCTTGATGTCCCACAACGCCATGTCGACGGCAGCGATCGCCGCCATCGTCACCGGACCACGACGCCAGTACGCCCCGCGGTAGAGGAACTGCCAGGTGTCTTCGATGCGTGACTCATCGGCACCGATCAGCAGCGGCACCACGTGCTCGGTCAGATACGCGACGACGGCGAGCTCGCGCCCGTTCAAGGTCGCGTCGCCCAGCCCGGTGACGCCGTCAGCCGTCGTGATCTTGAGCGTCACGAAGTTGCGGTCCGGACTGGTCACGATGACCTCAGCCCTGTCGATGGTCATGATGGTCCTTTCAGCGATTCAGCGATTCAGAGGTTCAGCGGTTCAGCGGTTCAGCGGTTCACTCGCCGCTCGACGGTTTGCGTCCCTCGAGTCCGAGCCACCGACGGCGCAGCGAGAAGGCCGCGGACTTCGGACGCCGATCGCGGCTGAAGATGCCCTTCTTGTTGCCCCCGACGCGGTGCAACCCGTTGGTCGTGGCGAAGTCGGCGAAGTTCCAGATCTGCTCCCCGACGAACTGCGGGAAGCGGTCGAAGACCCGGTGATACATCGCGAGCAAGTCGGTCTGATACTCCTCGGTCCACACCTGATCCCAGACCGAATGCAGACCGGGCATGGTGTCCGCCCCGTACTCGAGCATCATGATCGGCTTGCCTGTGCGATCGATCCATCCCTGGATGTCTCCGTGCAGATAGAGCTCGGCAGTCGCGAGATCGCCGGCTCCGACGTACCAGCCGTAGTACCGGTTGAGGCTGACGACGTCGAACAGATCGATGATCTGGTCATTCTTGAACGTCGCGAACATGACGATCGCGTAGGTCAGCGGTCGGGTCGGATCGAGCTCGCGCACCAGATCCACGAGCGGCTCGAAGTACTCGCGCGCGCCGTCCTCGTTGGACGCCGGCTCATTGGCGATGCACCACATCACCACCGAGGGGTGATTCTTGTCGCGCCCGACCAGTTCACGCAGATGCTGCGCATGAGCCGCCTGCGTCTCGGCGCCGGCATAGTGCTCCGAGAACGTCGGGAACGGCGGGGTGCCGCTCAGACCGCCGACCACACCCATGTTCAACCCGACTGCCGCTGTCTCGTCGATCACGACGATGCCATGACGATCGGCGAAGTCCAGCACGTCCTCGGCGTAGGGGTAGTGCGATGTGCGGAAGGAGTTCGCGCCGGTCCACTCCATCAACTGGAAATCGTGCACCATGTAGGCGTCGTCATGCCCCTTGCCGCGCACCGCCGTGTCCTCGTGCTTGCCGAAGCCGGTGAAATAGAAGGGCTCCCCGTTGATGAGGAACTCCGCACCCCGCACCTCAACCGTGCGCACGCCCACGGCGAGCGAATAGGTGTCGATCACGGCATCACCGTTCACGGCCTCGACGGTGAGTTGGTACAGGTACGCCGCACCGGGCGCCCAGAGCACGACGTCATCGATCACGAGACGCCCTTCGGCCCCTGACCCCGTCGCGACGATGCGTCCCGATGCGTCGGCGAGGACCACGCGAACCGCCGCATCACCGACGGTCTCGACCCGGTAGTCGACCGATCCCGTCGACCCTTCGAAACCGGTGATGACGGTCACGTCGTCGACGTGCACCGGAGGAAGCGAATACAGCGAGACCGAGCGGGCCAGGCCGGCGTAGTTGTAGAAGTCGTGGAAATAGGTCTGGGTGGCGCGGCCGGTCATGCCCACTTCGATCTTGCCCGGCGGGATCGTGACGTTGGTGAGGTCAGGGCTGACGGCGACGGTGAGGCGGAAGGCGCTGCCTGCTGCCACGGTGTGCGTGATGTCGATGTCGAACGGCGTGTAGCCACCGATGTGCTCGCCGACCAGGCGATCGTCGACGTAGACCTTCGCGGCGTGGGTGGCAGCATCGAAGCGCAACAGGATGCGCTCCCCCGCCCAGCCGCGCGGCACCTGCACGGACCGCTGGTAGTAGACCCAGCCGACGTGATCACGGATGGCGGGATCGGTGAACAGGTCGTTGTAGCTCGCCGGCACCGCCGCTTCGAGCGGGGAGTCGAGAGGGGCGAGCCAGGGCTGCCCTGGCAGCCGGGTATCGATTCCGAACGTCCAGACGCCGTCGAGGTTGACGACGTCCCGGGTGGCGGTGGCGATGGGCTTGAGCATCACAGGCCTTCCTTGCGCTTCTTCGCGATGTGCATGTTCCAGTAGATCAGATTCAGCTCGTGTTGGCAATCGATTGCCATCCTCAGCGAACGCCCCGCACCGAGAGGCTGATGATCAGCCCTCCCAGGAACGCGAGCGCCGCAGCCGCGAGGTAGAGCGCGGTGAAGTTCTCCGGCCCCGCGCCCACTGCGAGAATGGCAGCCCCGAGGACAGGGGCGATCACACCGGGAATCTTCTGCGCGAACAGGGCGATCGCCATGTACCGACCGGCCTCGCGGTCACGATCGGGCAGCACGTCGAGCAGCAGCGCCTGGGCCACTGCCGAGAACGTGGCGATCCCGAGCGAACTCACGAGCGTCCCGACGATGAGCGTCGGGAGGTCGTACGCGAAGGCCGAGAACACACACCCGGCAGCGAAGAGCACCGCTCCCGCGAAGATGAACGGCTTCCGACGGCCCACCCGGTCACTCAACCATCCCCCGCCGAGGGATCCGACCATCGCGGTCACGATGCTCGAGGCCGAGACGATCGCGAGAACACCGGCGACATCGGGTACGGCGAGCCCGAGCCGCTGCGCGACGAAGAACACCGTGAAGCTGGTCGTGAGGGTGAGGCCGGAGAAGAACACGAAACGACCGAGCCAGTTCCAGGCGAAATCGGGCGCCGTCCGCGGGTTGAAACCGTAGCTGCGCAGCAGCTTCCCCACGGTCAGCCGTGCGCCCAGCACCAGCGCACGACTGTCCGGATCGGGAACCAGAACGAGGAACAGCACCACGAGCACCGCACCGATCGCGGCCGGTATCGCGAAGACCACGACGATCTCGTCGCGGAAGAGACCCACCAGCAGGATGCCGATCACCGGCGCGATCTGCATCGTCACCCCGGCGAGACCCGAGACCTTGCCACGCTGGTGCGGCGGCAGGCGATCAGCCTGCCAGTTGCCGATCGATGCGGCCGCCGTCCCCCACCCGACAGTGGAGAGGATCCACCCCACGGTGAGCACCGCGAGGTCCGGCGCGAGCGCCATCACCGGAACCGACACCGCTCCCAGGATCAGGCCGACCATCGCGAACGGGCGCCGACGACCCCATCTGCTGCGCAGCCGGTCGCTGAGGATTCCGGTGAGCGGCGCCAGCACGAGCGTCGCCGCCGACCCGACTCCGAGCATGAAGCCCAACAGCTCGGTGCGACCTGGCGCGAGCTGGTCGAGCCGCACCGCCAGGGAGTACGACATCGGGACGATCATCGCCATGCCGGCGCCGAAGGTCGCGGCGAGCAGCAGCACGAGCGACCAGAACGGGACGTCCTCCTCGGCTCCCTGCGCGTGGTTCACGCCCGGCAGCGGTTCGATGCCGGGCGGCGCGGGCTCACCCACGGCCTCAGACCAGACCGTTGCGCTTCGCGACCTCGCCGAGCCACCCGAGGCTGGGCTTGGGCGTGCGCACGAAGGTCTCGCGGTCCACCGCGATCAAGCCGAAGGTCGGCGCCCAGTGCCCCCACTCGAAGTTGTCGAGCAGCGTCCAGTGCAGATAGCCCTGCACCGTGATGCCATCGCCGATCGTCCGCGCGAGTCCGAGCAGCGCCTCCTCCGTGTAGCGCACCCGCTGCGTGTCATCCGCCGTCGCGATGCCGTTCTCCGTGACGACGATCGGCACACCCTCCGAGACCTTCCAGGCGTGACGCACCGCCATGGCGAGAGCATCGGGGCGGAAGGCGGTGTTCACGAGCGTGTTGTCTGGGTGCGGCGGGTGCGGGACGAGACCGTTCGCGTCGACCTGCTGGCTGGAATACGCCTGCACGCCGACGAAATCGTCTCCGCGCGCGCCCTCCCAGTACACGTCTTCCTTGCCGTAGCGGATCTGGAGGAGCTTCTCCTCGCCTCCCGGCGCTGCGGTGAGCGCGCCTGCGGCGATCGTCCACCCCACCTTCGCGGTCGTGCGGGCGCGGACGATGTCGCGTGCAGCCTGGTGGATCTCCACGAAGGCACGCCCGATCTCGGGGTCGGCGTCCTGAAGGAAGGAGCCGTGCTGCTGCTTGTCCTCGCTCCCGCCTTCTCCGGCACTCTCGCTCTCGCTCTCGACGGTCGGGCTCTGCCACTGGCCGCCCTGCGTCTCGGCAATGCGGCGCATCGCGGTCATGATGGCGGCCTGCATATTGGGCTCGTTCATGGTGGCGACCCATTCGACACCGTCGAGGATCGCCGTGGCCTCCGTCACGAAGCGCAGGAAACGATCCTTGGCCTTCGGCGAGGTCCAGCCGCCGTCGTTGGCGAACCATCGCGGCGTGGTGAAGTGCTGCAGCGTGACGAACGGCACGACACCACGTTCGATGCAGTAGTCGATGACACGGCGGTAGTGGGCGAGCTCTGCGCGCGAGAAGAAGCCCTCGATCGGCTCGATGCGCGACCACTCGAGGCTGAACCGGTAGGTGTTCAGCCCGGCGTCGACGAGCAGGTCGATGTCTTCGCGAAAGCGGTGGTAGCTGTCCACGGCGTCACCGGAGAACTCCATGCCGGGAATCGTGGTCTCACGCTCCCACCAGTCGCTGTTGACGTTGTTTCCTTCGATCTGGTGTCCGGCGGTGGCAGCACCCCAGAGGAAGCCGTCAGGGAAGTTCGTCATGTCGCGTCCTTGTCGATCGACCGACCGGTGCGTATGTCAACCGGTTGCCAATACGGTAGCATAAATTCGTAAGAGCTTACGAATTTTGTGGAGGTCGTCATGGTCCGCGAGTACGCCAAGTCTCCGGCAGTGCGGCGCTCGATCATCGAGGCATGCTCGGCCGCGTTCCGCGAGTCCGGCTTCCAGGGCGCCTCGATGGCCGAGATCGCGCGCCGCGCGGGCATCAGCCACACCGGTCTGCTCTACCACTTCCCCCGCAAGGAGTCCCTCCTCACGGCTGTTCTCGCCCTGCAGGACGAACGCGGCGAGCGATTCCTGCACGACCACGCCCTGCTCGACCACCACGCGAACGACCCCGCTGCGATCCTTCGCGGCATCGTCACCGCCCTCGTGGAACGCCACCGCTACGCCGGACTCCTCGAGCTCAGCGCCATGCTGGGAGGGGAGGCCACCCATCCCACGCACCCGGCGCACGCGTACTTCGCACAGCGATATCACGACGTGCGGGGCTTCCTCACCCGCCTGTTCGCCGCGCTCGACGACCAGGGCCGCCTGACGACCGCGATGTCCCCCGTGCACCTCGCGGCGACCACCATCGCCGTGACCGACGGCCTGAACTCGCAATGGCTGTACGCGCGCGAGGAGCTCGACGTCGACGCGATCGTGCACGGATTCCTGGCATCGATCGTCGCCGACATCGACGCTCAGACGCCGTGATGGACGAAGCGCGCCACGTGCGCATTCACGCCGATCGATCCCCAGCGACGGCCTCGAGCAGTCGAACCTCAGCTGTCGGCAGGTGGGAGTGCGGCGCCTCGACCTCGCGGCGCTCACCGGCCACGATCACCGCAGCCTGCAGCGGGAGGTCCTCGGAGGACGACCCGACGCGCACGCCGTACTCGCCGGGGTCGACCACGAAACGACCGTCTTCGCACGTGTAGCCCAGCTGCCCCATCTCGATCGTCAGGCGCACACGTGCCGCGGCCCCGGGAGCGAGGTCGACCCTGGCGAACGCGCTGAGCTGTCGCTCCGGTCGAGTGATCACGAGAGCCGGCGCTGACACGTACACCTGCACGACCTGGCTGCCACGGCGTTGGCCGACGTTGCGCACAGTGACTTCCACGTCCAGAGGTGAGGCGACGTCAGCCGGGCTCGTCACGGTCAGATCGTCGTACTCGAACGAGGTGTACGACAGCCCGTGACCGAAGGGGTAGAGCGGGGAGTTCTCCAGATCGACGTACCCCGTGAACTGGTCTGCCAGCCGGCGGCGCATCCCGCTCCCGCTCTTCTGCGCGTGATACAGCGGTACCTGACCGACGTGTCGCGGGACGGTGAAGGGCAGCCGGCCCGACGGCTCTGCGTGCCCCGCGATGACCGCGGCGAGCGCTCGTCCTCCCTCGGGACCGGCGATGTACCCGGTGACGATCGCGTCGACGTCCGGCTCGATCGAGGTGAGGGCGTACGGCTTCCCCATCGAGACGACGGCGATCATCGGCTTGCCGAGCTTTGCCAGCTCTCTGACGAGGGCGAGCTGGTGGGCCGGGAACTCGATCGTCGCCGAGTCGGACCCCTCGCCCTCCGTCGCGCGCCCGGCGAAGGCGACCGAACGCCCACCGATCGCGAGCACGATGACGTCGGCGTCCCGAGCACAGTCGATGGCTGCGCGGAGATCGTGAGGTTCCTCGTCGAGCACGCCTGTTCCGGTTGCGGTGGTCACCCGCACCCCGGGGAGCGCATCGGACAGCGCCTGGTACAGGCTCTTCGCGTCATAGGCGTCCCGCGCGATCTGCTCGGGGTTCATCTGCGCGTACTCCTGCATCTTCGCGCGCATGGCCGCCTGCGCTTCGGGGTCGGGGTTGGAGAGCGCCTCCTCCATCCCCGCCATCCGCGACCGGCCAGAGAGGATCGCGCGCAGCGTCTCGAGGAACGGCGGGTACGAGTAGTTGCCGAACCCGGCCATGACCGAATCGGCGTGCGGGCCGATGACGGCGACAGATTCGGTGCGCTCGTCGAGAGGAAGCACGCCCTCGTTCTTGAGCAGGGTGATGGACTCGCCGGCGATCTTCCGAGACAGCTCCCTCCCTGAGGTCGCGAGGGCATCGACCACGATGCGATCACCATCGACGAAGGGATTCTCGAAGAGCCCCAGCGCGAACTTGTGCGTCAGCGTGCGATGCACGGATGCATCGACATCCGCGATCGGGATCCGCCCGTTCTCGATCTCTGCGATCAGGCCCGGACCATAGGCGAACGGCTCGGGCAGCTCGACATCGAGGCCGGCGCGCAAGCCGGCAGCGCCGACGGATGCCGCATCGCCGACTCCCTGACGCTGCACGACGTAGAAGAGGCTGCGGTAGTCGGAGACGACCGTGCCGTCGAAGCCGAGTCGTCCTCGCAAGAGATCCGTCAGCACCTCGCGAGAGGTCGCGACGGGCTGCCCGTCGATCTCCGAGTAGCTGTTCATCACGCTCTGCAGCCCGGCGAGGCGGATGGCAGCTTCGAACGGGGCGGCGTGCACGTCGAGGAGTTCACGGGTTCCGAGGTGAGTGGCCGCCATGTTCTGGCCACTCTCCGTCGCGGCGTATCCGACGAAGTGCTTCGCGGTGGCGATCACTCCGTCGCGGAGGTCCTCGCCTTGCAGCCCGCGCACGTACGCGACGCCGAAGGCGGAGGCCAGGAGCACATCCTCGCCGTAGGTCTCATGGATACGCCCCCAGCGGGCATCCCGCGCGACGTCGAGAACCGGTGAGAGCGCCTGATGGATCCCGACACTGCGCATCTGACGACGGAGCAGATCCGCCATCTGCTCGACGGCAGCGGGATCCCAGGTCGCCGCGAGTCCGATCGCGGTCGGGAACGCGGTGAATCCCTCGGCGACCACGCCGTTGAGGGCTTCGTTGTGCACGATGATGGGGATGCCGAGGCGTGTGCGCTCGCGAAGGTGGCGCTGCACGTCGTTTCCGAGCGCCGCGATCCCGCTCGGCGAGGCCGTCGTCGTACCGACACCGCAGAGATGCCCCATCCCCTGACCGAGTTGCGCCGCCAACGTCTCCGGGGTCACTCCTTCCGGGGCGCCCAGTGCCTGCGGCATCACTCCGGAGAGCTGCGCGATCTTCTCGGCGAGGGTCATCTGCGCGAGCAGATCCGTCGCACGATCGGCCGCGGAACGGTGGGGGTCGGTGTAGCTCATGGCGCATTCGCCCTTCCGGGGGGGGGTCGTGTCTCGGTCGGCGTGACGGATCAGGCCGGCGTGGTCGCGAGCGTCCAGTCCCAGCTGTACCGGGAGCCGGACAGCCGGTGCGCTGGCCGGGTGTCCGGCCCGAGCAATGTCGTCCCGACGCCACGATGCGCGACATCGAGATGCACCACCGTCACGTCCTTCGACGGAAGCTCCCACCAGTGGTCGGCCGCTTCGAGCTCGGCCACGGTGTGGCGGCCGACGGAGACGTGCAGGGCAACGGTGCTCGTGACCTGCACCAGCCCCGACGGCCCGGCGAGCTCGAGGTGACTGACACCACCGCGAGTACCGTTCTCCGACGGACGAAGATAGGGCACCGAGAAGTCGTCCACAGACGAGGCCCATCGTCCGAGATTCGCCGAATCCCGTCGATCGGGGTAGTTCTCCCACGGGCCGAGGCCCACCCACTCGGCCTGCGAGAATCCAGGCACCAGTTCGAGCTCGATACCGACCCGCAGGCCATCCGTGGTGCCTGCAGGCAGCTCGACATCTTCCGAGATGACGAGCACGCCGTCATCCGAGCGCCCCACCTGACGGCGGTGGAGGATCTCCTCACCCCAGGCCGTGCGATACGACACCGTCACCTCGGTGAACTGCTCCCGCTCCTCCACGCGGGTCTCGTGCACGTCGAGGCGGAAGAACCCCGATCGCACGAACCGGTTGTCCAGCGCGAACGAAGCGTCGTTGTCGGTCATCGCGCGCCAGAGACAGAGTCGAGGAGGACGCGAGAGCAGTGGGAGGATCAGGTCTCCCCCGGCGTCGACCGCGGCCGGGGCGGTCGACGCCGGGGCGACCGGCATCCGCCGCGGAAGGGTGGTCTGCTCGACCGCGATCTCGGTTCCGGCCCGCCCCCAGGCCGCATCTGCCGCGAGACGGACGGAGAGGGTGATGGCGAGGGCGCCCGGCTGACGCGCGCCGCGCACCACTGCTTCGGGCAGCGTGACCCAGGCTTCAGTCCCTGCCGCGATCTCGGGCAGCGGAAGCGCGACGGCTTCCAGCGCGCCGCTCTCGGTCTCCACGTGCACGTCGACCGCAACGGCCGAGAGATCTGCGAAACTCTGTCGATTGCGAATGCGCAGGCGGCCGGCATCCGCCGCCACGATACGCAGCGGGCTGAAGAGCCCCCGCATCTCGAACAGCGCAGGCTTGGGCCGCAGGTCGGAGAAGACGAGACCGTTGAGGAGCACGACACCGTCGTTCGGCAGATCGCCGAAATCGCCGCCGTAGCGGAAGCGACCGTCCGCGTCCGGGTCGAGCGCGTGGTCGGTGAACTCCCAAATGAACCCGCCCTGGAGTCCGGGCAATGTCTCGAAGAGTCGCCAGTACTCGGCAAGCCCACCGGTGCTGTTGCCCTGCGAATACGCATACTCGCAGGTGATCAGCGGCCTGTCGGCACGTTCGTCTCTGGCATAGGCCTCCAGTGCGGCGAACGAGGGGTACATGGGGCAGACGATGTCGGTGGCGCGGTGTCCGCCATGCCAGTCCTCAGCGATCGCACCCTCGTATTGCACCGGTCGTGTCGGATCGACGGCACGCACCCAGGCTGCAGCCGCATCATGCGCCGCGCCGTAGCCGGTCTCGTTGCCCAAGGACCAGATGATCACGCTCGGGTGCGTCCGATCTCGCAGGACGAGACGCTGAACGCGTTCCAGGATCTCCCCCAGATAGCGAGGGTCGTCGGCGATCGTCGATGCGAAGGCATGTCCTTCGACGTCTGCCTCGGCGACCACGTACAGCCCGAACTCGTCGCAGAGGTCGAGGAGGAGTGGATCGTTCGGATAGTGCGCGGTGCGCACGGCGTTCACGTTGCAGGCCTTGAGGAGCGACAGCTCAGCTCGCAACCGCTCCTCCGACATCACTCGGCCCGTGCGCGGGTCGACATCATGACGGTTCACGCCCTGCACCAGGATTCGACTCCCGTTGACGAGAAGGTCGCGCCCCACGACCTCGACCCGCCGGAACCCGATCCGCAGCGTCGTGACGTCCACCGTGCGATCGTCCCCGTCGAGCAACTCGACGGCGAGATCGTAGAGCACCGGGGTCTCCGCAGTCCACGGCTGCACGCCCAGGCCCTCCAGCGACAGCACGGCCGTTCCAGCCGGCGAGACAGGGCCCATCATCCCCGCCATCCCACCAGGGATCGCGCGCAGCTCCGGCGGCACCGGAGCGCTCGCGGCACGGATCGAGAGCAGATCCATGAAGTCCTCGGGCATCCGCGCCACCGGCCGCTCCGAACGGCCTCCGCGTCCGCGCGGGAGCGAGGGCTGCCGGAACCGTCCGGCGACGGCGACGTCGTGCGCCTCTCCGAGCACGGTGAAGCGAACGGCATGGTGCGTGTCGGACAACCCGGCCAGGAGGTCGGCGACCGCCACGACAGAGAGCGCGCCCGTGCCGGATGCCACGTCGAAGTCCGCCTCGACGCGGAGATCCGTCAGCCGCACCTCCGGCGCCTCGATGATGCCGACCGATCGTGCGAGACCGTGCTGCCACCACTGGTCCTGATCCTCGAGGTAGCTCGCCGATGACCAGGCTGCGATGTGCAGCTCGACAGTGTTGTCCCCGTCGACGATCGCCTCGGTGATATCGAACTCGGCGGCCAGGTGCGAGTCGCTGCTCGTCCCGACCAACCGGCCGTTCACGAAGGCGCGGAGGTGTCCTTCTGCGGCCCCGACGTGGAGGATCCGGCGCCGGCCCGCGGCGGGCTCGAGTCTGACCGTGCGTCGATAGACCCCGACCGGGTTGTGCGCCGGCACCTGGGGTGGGACCTCGTCGAAGGGCATCGGCACGTTGAGGTAGTGCGGTCGGCCGTGCGCGGCATCCATCGTCCAGAGCGAGGGCACCTGGACGCGCGTCCAGACGCTCGCCTCCTCGTGCTCTCGGCCGTCGGTGCGCAGCTGGAAGTCCCACGCACCATCGAGGCCGACGGCGATCGGACGGCGGATGCTCGACATCGGCAGCCGACCGACATGCGTCAGCCCCGATCGGTCTGGCAGCGTGGACGTGCGTTCCTCGGTCATGCGGACTGTGCTCCGATCAGACGCGCCCGCTCGGCGCGACGTGCGCTCTGCCTGCCCGGGTCTGCGACCGGTGCTGCGAGCAGCAGCTTCTGCGTGTAGGGGTGGGCGGGCGCCGATGTCACCGTCGGCGCATCGCCGGTCTCGACGAGATCACCGCGATAGAGCACTGCCACCCGGTGGCTGATGTGCCGGATGACCGACAGATCGTGGGAGATGAAGAGGTAGGCCACGCCGGTCTCGCGCTGGATCTCGATGAACAGGTCCATCACTCGGGCCTGCGTCGACAGATCGAGTGCGGAGACGGGCTCGTCGCAGACGATCAACGTCGGTCGCGGGGCCAGCGCCCGCGCGATCGCGACCCGCTGCCGCTGGCCGCCGGAGAACTCCCTCGGCATCCGATCCACGGAGTCGCTCGGAAGGCCGACCTGATCGAGCAGCAGGCGCACACGGGCCCTCGCATCCTTCGCCGTGGCTCCCTGCACGATCAGCGGCTCGGCGAGGATGTCGCCGACCGTGAGCGACGGATTCAACGAGGTGTACGGGTCCTGGAACACGACCTGGATGTCGCGGGCGAGTGCCCGGCGTGCGCGCCCCTGGACGCCACCGATGTCTTGCCCACCGAAGCGGATGTGTCCGCCCGACGGCTTCACCAGCCCGAGCACGGCGCGACCGATCGTGGTCTTCCCCGAGCCGGATTCTCCGACCAGGCCGACCGTCTCGCCTTCGGCGACGTCGATGGAGACGCCGTGCAGCACCTCCACCGGCTTGGCTCGCAGGCCGCGTCCGGGAAAGGCCACCCGGAGGTCGTCGATCTCGAGAAGGCTCATGCTTCTGCTCTCCTTCGTGCTGCGACCGGTGGATCGGTGCGGATGGTCTCTTCGTCGAGGATCGCACCGAGGAGCATCTTGGTGTACTCGTGCTCGGGGGCGTTGAAGATCTTCTCGACGCCCCCGCGCTCCACGATCGTCCCGTGCTGCATCACGGCGATCGTGTCGCAGATGTCGGCGACCACACCGAAGTTGTGGGTCACCAGGAGCACCGCCATGTCGAGTTCCGCCTGCAGGTCACGGATGAGATCGAGGATCTCGGCCTGGACTGTGACATCGAGGGCAGTCGTCGGCTCGTCGGCGATCAACAGCCGGGGGCGGCTGGCCACGGCTCCGGCGATCAGCACTCGCTGCGCCATTCCCCCGGAGATCTGGTGCGGATACGACTCGAAGGTCCGGGCCGGATCTGTGATTCCGCACCGATCCAGCAGCGCGAGGACGCGCTCCTTCGCCTCCTTCTTCGAGACGTCCAGCGCTGCTCTGACACCTTCGACCAGCTGGTCCCCCACGCGGTAGGACGGGTCGAGGTTCGACATCGGCTCCTGCGGGATGTAGGCGATCGCCTTCCCGCGCAGGGGGCGCATCTGGGCGTCGTTCAGTCCGAGCAGCTCGATCCCGTCGAACCGGATGGAGCCGCCGACGATGACTGCCTCGTTCGGCAGCACGCCGAGCGTGGCGAATGCGGTCTGCGACTTCCCTGATCCGGATTCACCGACGAGTCCGAGCACCTGGCCCTTGTCGATGTCGAGCGAGACGCCCTTCACGACCTCGTTGAGGCCCCCATGCTGATCGGGATATGCGATCGCCAGATCGCGGATCTCCAGCAGATGCGTGCTCGGCTCGCCCGCTCCGGCCCGGCGCGCCGCTTCGACGCGCTGCCCCGCACCGACCTTGGACGGCTTCGGCTTGGATCCTTCGAGTGTGTCGCGAAGCGCGTTTCCCAGGAGAACGAGCGAAGCGGTGATGATGCCGAGCATGATGCTCGGCCAGAGGAACTGGGTGGGAGCGATATAGAGGTTGCGGAAGCCCGAGGCGATCATGGAGCCGAAGCTCGGTATCTCCAGCGACCCCACTCCGAGGAACGCGAGTCCCGACTGCACGGCGATCGCCGAGCCGACGAGGAACGCGGTTGCGATGATGATGGGGCCGCGCACGACGAACAGCACATGGCGTCCGAGGATGCGGATGTTTCCGAGCCCGGCGACGCGGGCGGCGTCGACATAGAGCTCGTTCTTCACTCCGAGCACGAGGTTGCGCACGATGCGGTAGATGCCCGGCGAGAGCAGCACGCCGAAGATGAGCATCGTCACGCGATAGTCGCCGCCGGTGATCGGCATCAGGATGATCAGCAGCAGCAGACCGGGGAAGGTCATGATGAGGCTGAAGATCCACTCCGTGGTCGCCTGCGTCGCTCGGCCGAAGTACCCGCCGACGAGTCCCGCGATGACGCCGACGACCAGGGCGACCCCAGTGCCGATGAGACCGGCGATCGCCGCGGTCTGCGTCGAGTAGAGCAGCCGGCTGAAGATGTCACGGCCGGACTCGTCCGCACCGAGGAGATACTCCGGGGTTCCGACCGGCGCATTGACCATCTGCAGGTTCGCCTCGTTCGCGCCGTGCGGAGCGATCAGCGAGGCGAATGCGCCGAGCCCGAAGACGATGACCAGCAGTGAGACCGTGACGACGGCCTGCGGGTCGGTCAGGAGCTTCTTCCACACCGGCTTGCGCGCAGAGCGCGCTTCCGCCCGCACCGTCTGCAGGAGTTCGGTCGTGGGTCGACGCACCGCACCAGTGGTCGCGTCCGCCGCCTCCGAGGTGCTCGTCGTGATGGGGAGTGCGGGATCGGGGCCGGTCGTCGGATCGTTGGGAAGCGTCATCGCACCCTCGCTTTCGGGTTGAGCCAGCCGTTGGCCAGATCGGTGAGGAGGTTCACCACGACGACCAGCAGAACGCCGAAGGCCGCGATGCCGAGGATCACTGGGATGTCGCCCTGCAGAGAGGCGTTGAACGCGAAGCTGCCGTAGCCGGGAAGGGCGAAGACGTTCTCGATGATGAGGGCGGCGCCGAACATCTGGATGAACTCGAGAGACATGACCGTGAGCGCGGGGCTCGCGGCGTTGCGCAGCGCGTGCTGGAGCACGATCTTCCGGGGCGGGATGCCGCGGGTGCGAAGCGTCCGCACGTAGTCGCGACGGAGTTCGTCGATCATGCGGCCACGGACCTGCGCGGCCATATTGGCGATGCCGCCGATGGCGAGCACGATGACCGGGATCGTGATGCTTCGCACCCAGGCGGCTGGGTCCTCCGTGAGCGGGGTGAACCCTGTCGCCGGCAGCCACTTGAGCTGGACGGCGAAGATCACGACGAGTCCGATCGCGAGCAGCAGCCCCGGCACCAGGTAGCCGACGAGCGACACGATCTGCGCGATGCGGTCGGCGATGCCGCCGCGTGCGGCCGCCCAGACGCCGAGCGCGGTCGCGATGATCGCGGTCAGCACGAGCGCCGGAACGATGATCGACAGCGTGACGGCGAGACGCTGGAGAACCGAGTCGGCGACCGGAAGCGAGGTGTAGACCGAGACGCCCAGGTCTCCCTGAAGCAGGTGCACGAGCCAGTCGAAGTACTGCACCAGGACCGGGCGGTCCCAGCCCTTCGCCTGCATGATGCCAACGATCGTCTCGGGCGTGGCAGAAGGGCCGAGGATCGTGCGCGCGACGTCCTCGAAGGACGAGCTGAGCAGGAGGAAGGTGATGAGGGTGACGAGCAGGGCGAGCACTATTCCCGTGCCGAGCCGCTTCGCGATGTAGAAGATCATGATGTCCCTTGTGGCGAGGATGGGGCGGATTCATCCGCCCCATCCCGTGCGAGTCAGCCTTCGAACGTGAACATCCGCACCGTGGCGGGGTTCGCCTTGGTGCCACTGAGCACGATGTCGTCCGTGGTCGCCCACGTCGTGTCGAGGAAGACGATCGGTGCCTCGTAGGCCTGCTCGACGCCGTACTTGTTCAGCTCCCGGTACGTGGGCGCAGCCGCGTCGGCGTCGACTGTCGAGTCGATCGTGTCGAAGTATCCGGCAAGCGTCTCGTTCGTGTACTTGAGCGGGTTGCCGAAGCCGTTCGGGCTGTAGTGGAAGAACGCGTCGGCCGGATCCGAGTTGTAGCCCGTGATCTGGAACGTGAGACCGTATTCTCCGGACTGCAGCGCCGACTGCGCCTGCTGCGGGGGCACCGCGACCCACTCGAGCCCCAGACCGATGTCGGCGAATGCCTGCGACAGCGTCGGCTCGACCGCCGTCGTCAGGAAGGTGCTCGGGATCTTGAAGGTCTCCCCGCTGAATCCCGCCTCTTCCACGAGCTTCTTCCCGAGCTTGGGGTCGTAGTCGTAGGTGTCGTTGAGTGCGTCATCCCACACGGAGCCGTTCGGGCTGAAGATCTGCTCCGTCGTCTGGCCGCTGCCCGCGAAGATTCCCTTGAGCATGCTCTCCCGGTCGATCGCGTGGTTGATCGCCTGTCGGACCTTCTGGTTCCCCAGCGCGGGGAACTTCTCGCCGGCGCGGTCGAGGATGTCGATGAAGGCGATCGACTGCGCCTCGACGACACCGAACTCGAACGCGGAGGCATCGAGCTGACTCTTCACCTGCGGCTGGACCGTCGCGGCGTTGATCTCACCCGCCTGCAGCGCGTTGAACGATGCGGTCGGGTCCTGCAGCACGCGCACCGTGAACGTCGGGAACGGGTAGGCATCCGCGTTCCAGTAGTCGTCGCGCTTCTTCAGCACGTAGGACGTCCCGGGAACGGACGCTGCCAGGTCGAGCGTGTACGGGCCGGAGCCCACCGGGTTGGTGGCACTCTCCGCGGAGTCCAGGGATGCGGGGTCACCGATCGCGCCGGCCGCGAGCGCCAGGTTGTACACGAACTGCGGGTCGAACGCCGAGAACGTGACCTTGACGGTGAGGTCGTCGACGGCGGTGACATCGTCGACGAGGGCGAACTTCGGCTGGAGGATTCCGGGGGTCTCCTTCGAGCGCAGCATCGTGGCGACGACAGCCGCGGCATCGACAGGGTCACCAGTGCTGAATGTCATGTCCGGCTCGAGCACGAGCGTGAGCTCGGTGCCGTCCTCGTTGTACTTCCAGCTCGACGCCGCGTTCGGAGCGAGCTCCCCCGTCTTGTCATCGCGCTTGAGCAGCGTGTCGTAGATCGACGACCAGACGAACATCTGCTGGCCGTCGACGAGCTGCGCCGTGTCGAGCGAGTTCGGCGCGGAGACGGCCGCGATCGACAGCGGCGGCGCATCTGCGGCGGCGGCGGGCTTCTCCGGCGTGGAACCGCCGCCGCTGCACGCGGTGAGGACCAGCGCCACCGAAGCGAGCGCGGCGAGAGCGAACGCCCGTGGGCGCTTGCGAGGGAAGTTCGACATCTTCAGACTCCTTTGAATGAATGTGGCAGGCAACCGGTTGACGAATCACCAGCGGTCGCTCTGTTGGATAAGTAAAACAGGATCGGAGCGAAATGACAACCGATTGCCAAAATCGATCCTGATCGTGATGGACTAGTTACCGGAGAGCAGGCCGCGGTCACGATCGACAGCCCGCACAAGCGGTCGGTCATCAGCGATGCCGGACCCCAATCGTCTCAGCAGTTGCTCGGTCGCGTCACCCTCCTCCGTGGCGCGCGCTCCGGTCGAGATCAGCCCCGCCTCCGACGCCTCGACCCAGGCGGCGAGGGTGCGCACGCCTCCCTTCGGCATCCGGCCGGCGGCGCGCTCGCGCTGCAGCACCGGGATCACGCGCAGGCTCAGCTTGGCCGCTGAATCCGACGCGATCTGGGTCAAGCGGTGCGCGATGCGCGAGTTGCGGAATCGCTGAAGGAGCGCGGTACGGTACCCCTCGATCCCGAGCCCTGCGGGCAGATGCCGCTCCGCTTCGTCCCAGAGGTCGTCGACCGCACGGGCGCAGAACGGATCGGCGATCGCCTCCGCGACCGTTCGGTGCCCCCGCACGAGGCCAAGGCAGGCGAGCAGCGTGTGCGCGCCGTTCAGCAGCCAGAGTTTGCGCGCTTCCCACGCTTCGAGGTCGTCGACGAAGCGCGCACCGGCGCTCTCCCAGTCCGGTCGCCCCGCAGGGAAGCGTCCGGAGATCACCCAATCGCTGAACGGCTCCGCCACCACGGGAGCACTGTCTCCGTACTGCCTCTCCAGCGACGCGGCGTCCACCGCATCGAGCCCGGGCGTGATGCGGTCGACCGAGCTCGAGACGAACTGCACATGACGCCCGATCCACTCAGCGAGTTGCGCCGACAGCATGTGCGACCACGCATGGAGTGCGCGCTGCACACGTCCGCCGTTGTCGGAGAGGTTGTCGCAGGAAACGATCGCGAGTGCACCGCCGCCGGCCCGGCGGCGCGCCTCCAGACCGAGCAGGACGCGCCCCAGCGCGGAGGAAGGCGACGCGTCCGCCGGCACCACCGCTCCCGCGAAGACGGCCCGAAGCACATCGGTGTCGGCGCGCACCACAGGGTCCGCACCATCGGGGCGCCCTGCGGCATCGAGTCGATAGCCGACCTCGGTGACGGTGAGGGTGATGATGGCGGTCGCCGGCGCCGCGATGTCGGCGACGAGCGCGGCGACGTCGTCTCCAGCATGCGCATCGACCACGCTCTCGATGAGTTCGCTGCGATCCCCTTCGTCATCGCGGGAGACGAGGGTGTACACGCCATCCTGTGCGGCAAGGCGGTCAGCGAGCCCGCGCGACCGCCCGGTGTAGGCGGAGATCCCCCAGTCCGCGCGATCGCTGGCGTGCTGGGTGTACCAGGCGAGGTGCGAACGGCTGAATGCCCCCAACCCGAGATGCACGATCCGCACGGGCGGAGCGGGAGCGGCTCGCTGCACGGCGACCGCGGCGAGGAGGTCACTCACAGCTTGAACACCCGCTTCGGCTGCGGTCCGACGATGTCATCGATGATCGCGGCCGCGTCATCCTCGGACACACGACCCTCCACGACCAGACGGGCGAGGAACGCGGCGTCCGCCCTGCGGGAGGTGTCATGCCTGGCCGGGATCGAGAGGAAGGCGCGAGTGTCATCGATGAAGCCGGAACCGCGGGAGAAGCCAGCCGTCTCGGTGACTGCCGAGCGGAAGCGTGCCATGGCGTCCGGCGCATCGAGGAACCACCACGGCGCTCCGATGTAGACGCTCGGATAGAAGCCGGCGAGCGGCGCGATCTCGCGTGAGTACACCGTCTCGTCGACGGCGAACAGCACGAGGTGCAGATTCGGATCCAGGCCGAACCGCTCGAGCAACGGACGCAGCCCGCCGACGAAGTCGGTGCGGCGCGGGATGTCATGGCCGGTGTCAGCACCGAAGCGCTCGAACGTCGCAGTGCTGTGATTGCGCACGACGCCCGCATGCACGGTCATGACGAGCCGGTCCTCCGCGCTCATCCGCGCCATCTGCAGCAGCATGTGTGCCCGGAAGGCCTGACGGGCGGGCGCATCGGCCTCCCCCGAAAGCACCTGAGCGAACAGCGTTTCGGCGTCCGCAGGGCTGAGCTCGAGCGTCTCGGGCACTTCGACGCCATGATCCGTCGATACGGCGCCGTGCGCGCGGAAGTGATCTCGTCGCTGTTCGAGCCCCGCCAGGTAGCCGGCGAAGGTCCCGTTCTGACCGGTGGCAGCGAGCAATCTCGTCACGTTCTCGGCGAAGCCGCACGCATCGGGATCGAGATACCCATCAGGGCGGAAGGTCGGGAGCACCCGACCCCGGAGACCACTGGCTGCGAGCGTGGCATGCCCGGCGAGGTCGTCGAGCGGGTCATCGGTGGTCGCGAGCACCTCGATGCCGAAGCGCTCGAACAGCGCGCGCGGGCGGAACTCCTCCGAGGCGATGCGCGCGGCGATCAGGTCGTACGTCACATCCGCCGTGCTGCGCGACAGCGGCATATGCATGTCGAGAACCGAATCGAACGACTCGGACAACCAGTACCCGGACGCCGTTCCCGCGAACAACGACCAGTTCTGCGCGAACAGTCGCCAGATCTCCCGCGGGTCGGCCCCCGAGTTCGCAACCCCGAGATCTTCCAGGCGGACACCGGCGGAGTGCAGCAGCCGCGTGACGTAGTGATCGTGGGTGATGAGCAACGAGGCTGGGTCGGCGAACGGCTTGTTCTCGACGAGCCATTCGATCGGCACATGTCCGTGCGGCGAGACGATCGGCGCCGTCGACACCCTGTCGTAGAGGTCGCGGGCGATGAGGCGAGTGGCGGGGTCTGCGGGGAACAAGCGATCCCGGTCGCGGCGGTGCGGCTGGAGCATCCCTCTATTTGATCGGTCTTCAGAAGCGTTGTCAACCGATTGCCAGATTTCTTCACGAACACCGCGCGTCCCATGTTCTGGTGCGTGGAAACCGGTGACCGGATGCCGCGATCCGGGGCCACGCATCCTCCCGCTGTCGACGATTGATCGACGGACGGGAGGATGCGGGCGAGTCGCGACTACTCGCCGTTGATCGCTGACAGCCAATCCGTGATGGTGAGCGGCTCCAGGCCGAGCAGTCGCTGAGCGCTGCGTTCCTTGGCGATCACGAAACCGCCTTCCGCGTTCAGCGCGGTGTACAGGCCCACGACCGGCGCTGCTCCTTCGGCGCCGAAGAGGGGCTCGATGATCTCGCCGAATCCACCGGGAGTGAGCGCTTCGTACCACACGTCCCGGCCGAGCGCGGTCGAGAAGCCTGCAGCGAGGTCGGCGCCGACGAGGCCGGGACGCTGCCCCACCGAGATCACGCCGGTCAGGTCGGAGGAGGTCGTCAACAGACGAGCGACGACCTCGGCCACATCGAGATGCGAGCTCCACGACACGGGGAAGTCAGCGGGGAGCGGGTAGCGCAGCACTCCCTCCTCCTTGGCCGGAGCGGCGACGACCGGGAGCAGCAGGTTCTCGAGGAACAGACGCGGAGCGACGACCGCGAGTGAGACTCCTGATGCCTGGATACCGCGGATGAGGGTCATGATCGCTGAGTCGTCCGGTGCCTGCAGCGGTGATCCCTGATCGTCGACGACCTGCCCGCTCGTGGAGACGACGACGCGCGAGGGCTTCGCCTCTTGGACCGCTGTCACGATCGCCTCCGCGTACCCACGGAGCTGCTCGGGCCCACCCAAGGGAAGGTGCACGAAGACTCCATCGGCACCCGTGTACGCCGCGACGAGCGAGCGCACGTCCGCGAGGTCGACGGAGACGGACTTCTCGATGTTGCTCCCCGCATCAGCGTTGCGCGTTGCGGCGCGTGCGTCGAAGCCCTGAGCGAGCAGACGAGAGTGGACAGGGGAACCTTGAGCGCCGGTGGCGCCGTGGATGATGAACGTCATGAGACCATTAGTGCATATGCTGCACCAGTTACGTCAAATGCACTAAAGGAGATTCACATGACGACTTCCTCGATCCCGGAATGCGGTGTGGCACGCTTCCTCTCGCTCGTGGAGGGGCCGTGGGCCAGCCTGGTCGTCCGCGAACTCCTGCACGGACCGCATCGGTTCTCCGAGCTGAGGACCGCACTCCCCGGCATCAGCGCACACACTCTGACCAATCGCCTGCGGCACTTCGAACGCCACGATCTGGTCACCCGCACGGTCTACGCAGAGGTGCCGCCCCGAGTCATCTACGAGCTCACCCCGCTCGGCGAGCGCCTGCGGCCCGTACTCGACGCGATGAACGAATGGGGAGTGGGCGTGCCAGACGCTTCGTTCTGAATCGGCTGACGCACGAGTGCCGGTCCCCGAGGTCGGTTGTCGACATCTTGTGCAGTTTCGAGCTCTCCCCCGCACCCCATCGGACGATCGTTCCTAGTGTGAGCCGATGTTCACGCCGGTGTGGACCATGAGTGAATGGACGCCCGCCAGCGCGGGCTCAGCCGAGAGCGTCGTCAAGCTGCCGGACGATCTCAGCCTTGGGCATGGCGCCGATGATCGTCTGAATCAGCTCACCGTGGTCGAACAGTGCGAGCATCGGGATCGACCGCACCTTGTATCTCTCAGCGAGCTCGGGGTTCGCGTCGATATCGACCTTGACCACCGAGAGGCTGCCGACGCGTTCGACGGCCAGCGCCTCGAGTATCGGAGCGATCTGACGGCAGGGTTGGCACCAGCTCGCCCAGAAGTCGACGAGCACCGGCGTCGCGGCCTGCAACACCTCGGCCTCGAATGAGCGAACGGTCACGGAGGGGAGGGCACTCATGAGAACTCCTTCATTTCTGTCTTCTGTGGTGATGCGGCCAGGTATCGTTCGACGTCGATGGCGGCCTGGCAGCCACTTCCCGCTGCCGTGATGGCCTGGCGATAGGTATGGTCGACGAGGTCGCCCGCGGCGAAGACGCCCTCCAGATTCGTCCGCGTCCCGCCAGCGGTGACGACATAGCCTTCCGCGTCGAGACGAACCTGACCTCTGACCAGATCGCTGCGCGGCTCGTGGCCGATCGCGATGAACAGCCCGTCGATCTGTAGATCGCGCTCGCTGCCGTCCGACGTGTCTCTCAAGCGGACTCCGGTCACCGACTCGTTGCCATGGATGTCGGCGATCTCACTGTTGAGGGCCCAGTGGATCTTCGGGTTGGTCAGAGCGCGCTCGATCATGATTCGGCTCGCGCGCAGTTCGTCGCGTCGATGCACGATCGTCACGGAGCTCGCGAAGCGCGTGAGGAAGGTGGCTTCTTCCATCGCCGTGTCGCCGCCGCCGACCACGGCGATGTCCTTGCCCCGGAAGAAGAACCCGTCGCACGTCGCGCACCAGGAGACGCCGTGCCCTGACAACTCGTCCTCGCGGGTCAGGCCGAGCCTGCGATACGCCGAACCCATGGCCAGCACCACGGCATCCGCGGTGTACTCGTGCTCCAGCGTCCGAACGATCTTCACCGGCCCGCTGAGGTCGACCCACACCACGTCGTCCGGAACGAGTTCCGCGCCGAAGTGCTGCGCCTGCTCGCGGACGCGCCCCATCAGTTCAGGACCGATGATGCCCTCAGGGAACCCAGGGAAGTTCTCGACCTCCGTCGTGTTCATCAGCGCGCCGCCGTACTGCGTGCCCTCGAAGACGAGCGGTGCGAGATCTGCTCGTGCCGAGTAGAGCGCAGCGGTGTATCCGGCCGGACCGGATCCGATGATGATCACTTGGCGGTGGGTCATGCGCTCTTCTCCTCGAAGGTTCTGCCGGAACGAGCGCGCGAAGTCGGCGGCCCAGGCACCCGACTGCGACGCCGCTCCGACGCGGATCATGCAATTCGGTCTGCTCATACTAAAACGTATGACTGATATGCGCAATGATGAGTCTCCACGCGCGGAGACCATCGAAGCGATCATGGATCCGCGAGGTGAGGACTTCTCAGGGCGACCAATCGCCAGGCGTTGACCGTACTAACTCGACAGTGTGACATTGACAGTGCGCGCACGAACGTGGTTCCCTTGGACATCCGACGCTCGCGCGTCCGCGGGAAGTTCCCGACCCAGGGAGATGACGAGTGCCAGCATCCGAGCAGGACGAATCCGCCGTTGCGGACCCTGCGCGCGCGGTGCATGGCGTCCGGCATATCCCTGCGCTGCGGGATGGCGATCTTCGTGCGATGACGGAGCGGGGCGAGAGCTTCCTCGTCTGGTTCACGGCTGCGTGGTGCGGACCGTGCGCCCAGATGGCTCCGCACCTGGACGAGTTCTCGGTGACTGCCGGCGAGGCGGTGCGTGTCGTGGCTGTTGACGAGGATGTCGACGAAGACGCCCACCGTCGGTATCAGGTCGCGAGTTACCCGACCTTCATCCTGTTCTGGCGCGGGGTTCGAGTGTGGCAGCGCGCGGGGGTGTACGAGGACTCGGCAGCGGACCTTGCGCACACGCTGATCCCGCTCTTCGACCGCGCGGCCGCGCTTCACACGAGCCAGTCCTCGGCCTGGCTCGATCGCGGGCCGGTTCCACCGCCCGCCCGCGGCTCGCGCGCACTCATCGTTCCCGCACTTCCACCCGGTGCTGAGTGCCGGATCGCGCGGCCAGGTTCCGCATCCCGTGCTCGGCCTGCGTCACCTGGCGTCCATGAGCTCGAAGCCGGCGCCGAAGTCCTGCTCCATCTCGCAGCCGACCATCGACACGACCCGGCGATCGATCTGGATGCCATCCTGCTGTTCGAGCCCGACAGCATCGACCAACTCGTCATCAACGGCGTCCCCGTAGCGCCAGAGGAATTCCTCGACTACCCGGCGCTGAGCCGAATGCACGCGCTCACGATCTACGCGGGAAGCGCGCGTCCGCTCGACGGGGCAGATGCTGCCGCACTCGACCGACTCGATCGGTTGGATACTTTCGACGTCGGGGCGCGGATCGGCTTGCCCGACCTCGTCGTCGACGGTGGATGGGCGCTTGCAGACCTGCGGCAGGTCGCTCCGGTGAACGGTCACGACGCCACCGGCGAACTCGACGAGGACGTTCTTCCCTCGGCCGACGAATCGCTCGGGGTCGCGCAGGCGGCAACGGGCCTCTCCGCCGCGCTCTTCGTAGTGGGATCCATGCCGGGCACGACCAGCCTCACGCGTTCGATCGCAGACATCGCGCGCCGCCACGCCGATACTCCGGTGGCGGTGATCGACGTTCGTCGTCGGGAATCGCTGGCTGAGCGGTTCGAGATCGCCCTCGTTCCCACGCTTCGACTCGCGATCGACGGCAATGAAGTCTGGCGTCGGGTCCTCGATGCCGGCGAGGACAGTTCGGCCGACCCGTCGAGGTTGACGGCGCAGGTCACCCGCGCGATCGACGCCGCTCGATCCGGCCGCGTCCGCCGCGTGCGCGCAGGTGTGGACCCCCGCCCGAGTCGCACCTTGCGGCTGAGTCCTGGAGCGCTGCCGTTCGAGCTCGGATTGCAGCCGCCGGGGCTGGGCGAGCTCGCCGTCACTGAGATCGTCCAGGGCGGCGATATCGACGTTCCCGCGGGATGGGACGTGCTGGTCCAGATCCATCTCGGCGCGGAAGACCACGGCTTCGACTGGGAGTCGATGGAGCGCTTTCACGAGCACGACGTCGATACCATCGGCTATTTCTCCGATTCCGAGGAGGGTCTTCCGATCGGGCTCGCGCGAACGGTTCGCAGGCTCTCGGGGCTTCGCCACCTCGCGATCCACGCTTCGCGCGCGAGTGAGACGGCCGACGACCTGCTCGCCGCGCTGCGGACTCTCTCGCACCTCCGATCCATCGAGATCACGGACGGTTACTATGGCGACGATGGGGACCAGATGGCGGCTCTCGTCCGAGAGCTCCACGCGATGCTGCCCGACGTCATCATCAACGGCAATTGGAGTGGACTGATCGATGCCTAGAACTCGCAATCTCCTACCGGCGCGGACCGGTCCGCTCCCGGGTCAGCTCGATCCGAGCGAGCTGATCGAGGCGGGCGGCTCGATGCGCGCGCGCGCCATCAGTGAGATCCGAGCACGCATGCAGACGGGAGAGTTGGCTTCCGACAACACGTTCTCGGAACTCATGATCTGCGAGCAGCTCGGAATGAGTCGGGCCCCCGTCAGGGAGGCGCTGATCGCGCTCTCCTGCGGCGGCTGGGTCGAAGCGCTCCCGCGTGCCGGCTGGCGCGTGCGCGCTCTCACCCTCAACGAGGCACGCGATCTCCTGGCCGTTCGCGCCGCGTTGGCTCCCGCGGCCGCGGCATTGGCCGCTCGACGAGCGCCCCATGACCAGGAAGCCACCGATGCTCTGCAGCACTACATCGACGTCGAAGAGCGCAGAGCCGCCCCTGACACGTCTGTCAACCAACTCATCATCGACTCGTATCGCTGCATCAGGCGTATCGCGCGACTGTCCGGCAACCTGGAGTTCGACCGGTGCCTGGAGGATGTGCTCGCTCGCCTCGTCCGCTACTACTTGCTCAGACCCGTCTCCGAAGCGATGCAACGACACCCCATCTCGCTCGTTCCCGTCATACAGTCAGTCCTCGACGGCGACGCGGATGCAGCGAGAGACCGGATGGCCGCCTATGCTTCTGCGGATCAGCATCGGCTCACCGAGGCGATCATCGACAGCGAACTCATTCAATCGGTGAGGTTGGCCTCCTCGCCGAGGTGATCCGACGCCTTCGAAGAGGTGAGAGCGAATGACCGAACACGGCAAAGACGAAATGGACTGCGTGATCACTCCGATCACCCAGGCGCGCAGCAGCGCATACGGCGCTCGAGCCTCGGTCAGGTCCGTGCCTGGACGCTGGGGACGCGACCCGTATGCCGGTGCAGGCAGCTGCCGCGGTGACGTGGACTGCCCGCCTGACAAGCTGTGCGAGCACGGCCGGTGCGTCTAGCCAGAGACCGCTCGAGGGACGCACGGCCGGGCAGCGACCTCGTCCTCTGAGGCCGCTGCCCGTCTCCTCACTTCGTCGAGAGCGACAGATTCTCGCCGACGAATGAGAAGGAGCTGACGTCGGGCGAGAACTCGAGCTTGCGCACGGCGATCGGGCCGATGCTGCCGTTCTCCTGCGTACCGGTCGCGAAGGTCAGGGCGGAGGTGAAGTCCTCGAGCTTGTGGGCCCCAACGGCTATCGCCTGCGCATTGACGGAGTCGCTGCCGCTCGCTGCAAGGGAGGCTCGGAGGAAGCGGATCTCGTCGCACAGGCGAAGCATCCCTTCCAGCTGGGTTCCGAGGTTCACATTGGCGGCTGTGGCGACCTGGATGCACTCCTGCGCCGCGGGGTTCGAAAGAAGAAGATCGAAGGACTGCTGCGCAGGGATGCCAGCCATCGTGGGCCGCCAGTCGTACGTGTGCACCATGGAGAACGCAGCAGCCGGCACCGGCGTGAAGGAGCCCAGCGGCGAGTTGTCGATCGGGAATCCGAGCGCGCCGATCTCGACGCGGTACTTCTGGTCGACCATCGTCTCGAGCAGCCCCCGCACGACATCCGTGGACTGCCCCGGTGCGGGGATGAGATGATCGACACCCTGCTCTTTGAGTTTCAGAATGAAGTTCAAGGCGGCGGTGTCGCTCGACAGATCTGGCTGCTCGAGTGCGGCCGAGATACCTCGAGCATCCAGTTCCGCGACCATGGCGTCGGTCACGCTGCGGTCGTCGGACGGCAGGGCGAACAGCACGGTGTTGGTCGCGCCTTCGAAGTAGCCGTCATCGTCGAGCAACCTGACGAGCGAGACGCCTGCGATGACAGCATCCGGCGCATACAGGCCGAAGGTGTACGGCGCTGCCTTCATCGCGGCTGGGTTCTGGATCTCGTTGAGAGCGATCGCGGCGACGCCCAGCTTGTTCACGCACGCTGCTTGTTCTGGAACCAGGCTGTTGATCATGTCGAGGTACACGAGGTACTGGGGCTCGTTCTTGAAAGCCTCGCACTCGGCCTGCGCCCAGACTGAGATCGGCGCAGTGGCCGCCGCCTGGTATTTCGGCCCCCGGCTGAAGGTCATCGAGCGCCCGGCGAGGCCCCCCTCCTTGTTCATCTGTTCGATGATGCTCTGGTTGGTCGCTTCATCGAACATGCCGCCGGGGCTTGCCAGGCCGATGGTCGTTGCAGTCACCCCAGGTCCGTCCGCAGCGGGGATCTCGATCTTCGCCGGGTCGACGACCGGGTCATCGGGTTCTCCCGGCAGTCCCGTCCCGGTCGTCGTGCAACCGGAGAGCGCAAGCGCGCCCGCCAGGATGAGAGCGCCGAGATAGGCCGTCTTGCGATGTGTCCCGCTGGATGTACGCACTTTTGCACTCGCCCTTCAGATCTCGTGAACATAGATGATCTACGCATCCAATACTGCAATCGGGACTTGTGTCAATGTCAATTTCAGAACTGGTCGTAGCAGATTGACGGCTCGTTCTCGATCTGTGCCGGTTTCGGGGAGTCTCGATCGATCAGCGTCGAGTTCTGACCGCCGCAACACCATGCCGACGCCTGAACGCTCAATTCTCTGTGTTGACCAGATCAGATTGTTGGTCTAGGTTTTCTGACAGACATGCGGTCCATGACTTGCGGACCGCTCACGACGGTCGCGCCTGGCACATCGACGCTTGTCCGATGTCACCGCTCAGTGCTGAACGGCAGGCGCGGTCCCTCTGCAGGAACGGAGCAACGACGATATGACGCCCCAGAAGTCCATCTATTCCGGATTCAAGGTGAATGCGATAGCCGTACCCACCTCAGCCACGGGGCGCAAGGAATCGACCGGTACGGCGGACCCCCGATGCTGATCGGCCGCGTTCAGCGCCGACGCTTCGCACGTGTCCTCCAGACGCTCGCGCTCACCCTCGTCGCGGGTACGACGCTGACTTCATGCTCGCTCTCGGGGATGGCTTTTCGACAGGATCACCGGATGTCGATCACCAGTCCCACGGAACTGGAGACGGTGAAGCTGCCGCTCACCGTCCGATGGTCGATGAGCGACTTCACCGTCGCGGCCCCCGGAAGCGATGACGCCCCGCCGGACGCGGGCTATTACGCCGTCTTCGTGGATCGCTTTCCCATCCCGCCGAACGCGTCGCTGAAGGACGTGGTCAGCACTTCCAGTTGCGACGCAGACCCGTCGTGCCCGAGCGACGAGCTCCTCGCGCAGCAGTACAACGTGTACCTCACGGCCGACGAGAGCGTCACGATCCCCTCGGTACCCGTGAGCCAGTTCCGCACGGAATCGCACACCATCACCATCGTGCTCATCGACACGAGCGGGCGCCGATTGGGTGAATCGGCCTGGAGCACGAGCTTCCGCGTGAACGCGGACGGAACGACATCATGACCACTCAGCAGTCGCGAGACGACGAGAAAAACCACGATGCCGTTCTGCCCTCGGCTTCGGCCGCGGACGGCACCGGCGCACACGACGCCACACCAGAAGAGGCCGATCCGCGAGTGGCCTTCGTCGATCAGGTCGAGCGCCAAGCGGAGCAGATGCGCTCGCTCGGCCGCGAGATCACCGGCACAGGCGGAACCGTCGATCGGCGCAGCCTCCGGCAGGTGTTCCGAGAACAGGGCCTCTCGTTCTACCCCCTGATCGCCGTCTTCGTGCTCGCCCTGAGCGAGTTGCTCCATAACTCGGCATTTGCCGTCGAGACACCGGACATCGCGCGCACGTTCGGGCTGAGCCCGGTGTTCTTCAACATCATGGAGGTCATCGGCCAGATCGTCTCCTTGATCGCGCCCATACTCGCAGCACGATATGTGCAGAACAGAGCGCGTCGCGCGCAGGTGATGATCGTCGCGGCCATCATCTTCTGCATCATCACGCCGATGACCGGATTCGTCGCGGTCGCATGGTTGCTCCTCATCACCACGACCATCGACCGGGCGACGACGAGTGCCAGCGACACCGTGAGCTCGTCGTTGCTGATCGATCTCTATCCGCCACAGGTGCGGGTGCGCGTCGTCGCTGTGCTGACCGCTGCGACCATCGCAGCCGACGCGGTGGCGCAGGGCATCGTCGCGCTGCTCACCGGGCCTGCAGACCTGACCTGGCGCGGCGTGTTCATCGTGCTGGGCGTGCTGTCGCTGCTGTGCGTCTTCGTCGCGATCGGCTTGCGCGACCCCGGCTACGGCAAGTACGACACCGAGCGACTGCGCGCCGCGGTTCGGGAGACGGACACAGCGAAGCGGCCCGGCGACGCTGCACCGGACACGGACACGGACGCTGCGACTGCGGCGGCGGAGGTTCCGGATGCCGGCGAGCAGAGCGCCCCTTCCCGGACGCGGGAGGTGCGCCTCAGCTTCGTCGAAGCGATGCAGAGGATCTGGGCGATCAAGACGATGCGTCTGGGACTCATCAGCGCGGCCATGCTGTCGCTGACCGCCCCCGTCAGCATCTACATCGCCTTCTACCAGGCCAACGAGCTCAACCTGAACTCGTTCGACCGCTCCCTGATCGCTCTCGGAACCACCCTGGCCGCGGCGCTCGCGTACATCGTCCTGGCGCCGATCTCCGACCGTCTCTTCCAGCGCAGCCCTGCGACGATGTTCTATCTGGCCGGCGCACTCAGCATCGTGGGGCTGCCCATCTATGCGTTCCAGGTATTCGCGACATCCGTTCCGATGCTGGTCACGATGTCGTTGATCGGCGTGGCCCTCGGAAGCATGTTCGGACCGGCCATGATCGTGGGCACGATGTCGCTCGTTCCGGCACCCCTGAGACCGCATGTCGGAGCGATATCCGCCATCTTCGGCATCGGGGGCACGATAATCGGCACCGCACTGCTCGGCAGCGTCGCCCCCACCCACGGGCTGAGGGTGGCGATGGTGATCGTGGTTCTGATCAGCCTGGCCGGCTCGATCGTCGGGCTGCTGATGGGACGAACGGTCGAGCCTGACCTCGACCAGGGTGTCGAGAACGTGATCGTCGACCAGGCGATCGAGAACCTTCGGAGTGACGGCGTCCAGGTCCCCCTCCTTGCCGCGCGTGGCATCGAATTCACCTACGGGCAGACACAGGTCCTCTTCGGAATGGACTTCTCGATCAACGAGGGCGAGTCCGTGGCGCTGCTCGGAGTCAACGGGGCCGGGAAGTCCACGTTGCTGCGAGTTCTGTCCGGGCTGGAGACCCCCCAACGCGGATCGGTGCACCTGGACGGCCATGACATCACGTTCGTCAGCGCGGCGCACCGTTCGGCCCTCGGCGTGGCTCAGGTACCAGGCGGCCGGGCCGTGTTCCGGGAGCTGACAGTCCTGGAGAACCTCCGCTGCTTCGGCTATTCCGCGCCCGGGGGACGACGCGAGCTGTCCAGGCGGATCGACGAGGCGCTGAGCATGTTCCCTCGGCTGGCAGAGCGCTCCGGGACTCGGGTCGAAGCCCTCTCGGGGGGCGAGCAACAGATGCTCGCACTGTCCAAGGCGTTCGTGATGGACACCCGCGTACTGCTCATCGACGAACTGAGTCTGGGCCTCGCGCCCGTGGTCGTCGAGCAGATGCTCGAGATGGTCCGGCGTATCCAGACCGCTGGCGCCGCAGTCGTGCTCGTTGAGCAGTCCGTCAACGTGGCCCTCTCCGTCACGGAACGGGCCTACTTCCTCGAGCACGGGCGAGTCATGTTCGATGGGCCGTCCAGCGACCTGCTGGCTCGCGGCGATCTGCTCCGATCCGTCTTCCTCTCCGGAGCGGCGGCGATGAAATCATGAACGAGGGAATCAGTCTGATGACGAAATGGCGGCGGCGTACGACCTCCAGTCGAGAGGCGCTCGCCACACATCCCCGAAAACGCTTGTGGCGAACGATCCGACCGCTCGGCGTCACAGTCGTCGCCATGGCCGTCGGGATCCCACTCGCAAACCTTCTCGGCCTCTCGACTCCCCCATATGTGCTCGTCGTCGGCGCCCTCGTTGGCCTGAGCTACGGCCTGCTCGGAGTCTGCCTCGTCCTCGTCTTCCGCACCTCGCAGGTCGTCAACTTCGCGCAGCCGATGATCGGCACAGTGGCAGCGGCGATGCTGCCCGCACTCACCGTGCAACTCGGACTGCCCTATTGGGTCGGCTTCGCGCTCGTCCTCGTCGCCGGATTCGCCATCGGGGCGGCCGTGAACCTGTCCATCATCCAACGATTCCGAAACGCTCCTCGGGTGATCGTCGCCGCCGCGACGATCGGAGTCGCGATCGTGCTCTTCTCGCTCTCGGGCCAGCTCACGCAGTTGTTCAATCCCGGCCGGGCTGCCGTGTCGCCCCCGGGACTCTTCGAGTTCTCGATCGGCCCGCTGCTGGTCACGCGGGAGTACACCGGCCTCATCATCGCTGCGCCGATCCTGGTGGCCGCGCTGAGCTGGTTCATGCTTCGGACCCGTCATGGTCTGGCCATCCGGGCGAGTGCGGCGAACCCTGATGCTGCAGCGCTGGCGGGTATGCCACCGGTGGTCATGACATCTCTGGCCTGGGGAATCAGCGGCCTGTGCGCCGCCGCTCTGGCCGTGTTCTTCACCAGCAGCGCGGGTGGCGCGAATCAGAACGACGCCGCGATCGCGCTGTTCGAGAACACCGGCGTGCTTCCGGCCCTGGCGGCCGCCGCGATCGCGGGAATGACCAGCTACGCCGGTGCACTCCTGGCCGGTGTCGCCATCGGGACACTGCAGCAGGTGATGCTCTGGTCGGAGTACGCGGACTATACCTACCTCGTGATCCTGATCGTCACCGCGCTCGCCATCCTGCTGCGCCGATCGGTCGCGGGACGGCCGGAATCCCCGCAGAGCTGGGCGGCTGTCTCTCTCCGCCGCGCGCTTCCCCCGAACGTGGCCAGGCTCTGGTCTGTCCGCCTGATCGCTCCGTTCACGACGCTGCTGTGCCTCGCGCTCGTGGTGTGGTGGGCGACTCGCTCGACCAGTGATGCCCTGACGTGGACATCGATCATTCTCTTCGCGTTGCTGGCGCTCTCGCTCGGACTGATCGTCGGGCTCGGCGGCGACCTTTCGCTCGGTCAGTACGCCATCGCCGGCGTGGGAGGGGCTGCGTCGTTCCTGACCATCACCAACACGGGATCACAGATCGGCGGTCTTCTGGCCGCCGCAGTGGCGGGAGGTGCGATCTCGGCCCTGATCGCGTACCCGTGCCTGAAAGTGGGCGGGCTCACCCTCACCGTGTTGAGCACGGGCCTGGCGATCGCCCTGCCCCCCGCGGTGTTGCAAGCCGACTGGGTCTTCGGCAGCGACGGCGTCCGCATCGGTCAACCCGTCATCGCGGGGTTCGCCTTCACGCTGGGCGTGCCGTATTTCTTCTTCTGTCTGGTCATCGCCGGGTTGTGCGCCCTCGTCGCCCGCAACCTCTGGGCGGGTGGCTTCGGTCGGCTCGCTCGGGCGACCCGAGACAACTCCAACGCCGCCCGCTCGTTCGGCATACATGCCATGCGGGTCAGGCTGAGTCTGTTCGTGGTCACCGGAATCATCGCCGGTCTCGCCGGAGCCCTCCTGATCCAGTCGGTCCCGGCGGCGTCAGCCGACATGTTCCCGTCGCAGAACGGAGCCGTGCTCGTGTTCGCGCTCGTCCTCGGCGGGGTCATGATGCTGAGCGGAGGACCTCTCGGAGTCGTCGCACTGATCGCCCTCCCCCTGCTGTATGGCTCGCAGGAAGGTGGCGGCGGCAACAGCCTCGGCACCGCCGTCTACACCGCAGGACTCCTGATCATCCTGATGGTGCCGGGCGGGTTCGCATCGGTCCTGCTGCACCTGCGCGATCTGGTCGTCCTCGGGCTGGCACGGCTGCACGGGCTGCGTATCTCGCTCGACGAGATCCGCGGCGCGCAGCCGCGGACGGCGTCGACAAACGACGACGAAGCCGAGATCACGGCGGAGGCTCCGGCGGAGCCGTCGGGGACGACCCTGCGCGACGCGGCGTCGGGCTCTGCGGCAGCGGCCCCACTGATCGGGCAGGTGTCGGTGGCCGAGAGCCGCTCCGAGCCCCTTCTGAGCAGCAGCAGCCCCGCGCGCGAGGACGTTCCGCTGCTCGCCATCGAAGCCATCCGAGTCACGTATGGCGGCGTCCATGCCGTGGACGGAGTCAGCTTCGCCGTGCAGAAGGGCGAGACCCTGGGGCTGATCGGCCCGAACGGCGCAGGGAAGACGACGTGCTTCGAGGTGCTCTCCGGATTCGTGCGCCCGGCAGCCGGTACCGTCCTCTTCGAGGGACGCGACATCACGCGGCTCTCTCCGGAGAAGCGCGCCGAGCTCGGAATCCTGCGGTCCTTCCAAGACGCAGCGCTGTTCCCGACCCTGAACGTGCGCGATGTGATCATGGTCGCGCTGGAACGCGAACATCGCACGAATATCGCACTCAGCGCGTTGGGCATCGAACGCTCCAGGCGTGCCCGTGCCGCTCGGGTCGACGATCTGATCGACTACTTCGGTTTGGGCGGCTATCGAGCCAAGACGATCAACGAACTGTCCACGGGGACTCGACGCATCGTCGAGTTGGCCTGCCTGATCGCGCTCAAGCCACGCGTTCTGCTGCTTGACGAGCCGTCCTCCGGCATCGCCCAGCGCGAGACAGAGGCACTGGCTGAACTGCTCTGCCACGTGAGAAGCGAGTTCGAGACGACGATGATCCTGATCGAGCACGATATCCCCCTGGTGATGTCGCTGTCCGATCGCATTGTCGCGATGGTGGACGGGAACGTGCTCTGCGAGGGAGAGCCGCAGGAGGTTCGACAGAATCCTGACCTCATCAATTCCTACCTCGGAACCCGAGCCGAGACGATCACTCGATCGAACGTCACGATCGGGCAGAGCGCCACATGAGCACTGAACACGAAGACATGGAGCAACCGATGGATCGCAACGACGCAATTGAAAGTGGCTCCCCGATCGCTGCTGCCGATGACGAACGCGCAGCAGACGTCCGCGATGCCGAGGTGCTGATCGGCGGGGCTCGTGGTGGTCGCGTCAACGCCAACGTCACGGTGGACCCGGGCCTCGAGCGCCGCCGGTTCACGGTCAGCCTGGAGGCGGCGCATCCTTGGCACCTGTACGCTCCGGGCGCGACGGAGGGCCTTCCGATCGATCTCACGGTCGAGGAGCCCGCTCGTCTGTTCGAGGTCGAGTACGAGAGCGACGATTCACCCGAGGCATTGCGACGAGGCGTCATCACCGGTCTGGTCGAAGACGCCTCACCCGGAACCGTCTTCGGTCTCCGCACGCAGGCCTGCAATGGTGCGCGGTGCGAGGCTCCCGTCCTCACTCGCCTCGTCTTGACCGCTCCTGCCACGGGGCTGGAGGCGGCACGGGATGCATGAGCTCCCGACCCGGGAGGATCGTATCGGCGAGTGGCTGCGGGAACCGGGCGACGACGTCGATCGGTTCAGTCCTAGCATGCGCCGATGGAGCAACGAAGCTGTCGACCGCATCAAGGCGGAGTCGCTCCGCTCGGCCGACACTCATCTGCTCTCGGTGCCCATCGCGAGCGATTCGGGGGTGGACATCTACCTGAAGGACGAGTCGACGCACCTGACGGGCTCCCTCAAGCACCGATTGGCCCGATCGCTGTTCCTCTACGCGCTGTGCAACGGGTGGCTTCGCCCTGACAGGCCGGTGATCGAGGCGTCGAGTGGCTCGACGGCTGTGTCCGAAGCGTACTTCGCCCGACTCATCGGCGTACCGTTCGTCGCTGTCGTGGCACGCGGCACGAGCAGCAACAAGATCGATCTCATCAGGCTGCATGGCGGAGAAGTGCACTTCGTCGACCGTCCAGCGGACATCTGCGGCACCGCCGAGGGACTCGCCGTCTCGACGGGCGGTCACTTCATGGACCAATTCACCTATGCGGAGCGGGCCACCGACTGGCGAGGCAACAACAACATCGCCGAATCACTGTTCGCCCAACTCGCCCGCGAGCGCCACCCTGAGCCCACCTGGATCGTCGCGACAGCGGGCACCGGTGGAACATCGGCGACGATCGGTCGATACCTGCGGTACACGGGCCGGAGCACCGGACTGTGCGTCGCGGATCCGGACCATTCGGCATTCTTCCCTGGCTGGCGAGATGGCGACCCCGAGTACCGCACCGAGCGCGGTTCTCGAATCGAGGGCATCGGTCGACAACGTGTCGAGCCGAGCTTCATGACGGGCGTCGTCGATCGCATGATTCGCGTTCCCGACGCCGCCGCAGTCGCCGCCATACATTTCCTTGCCGAACGAACGGGGTTGCGCGCCGGCGCTTCGACCGGGACCGGGTTCTGGGCGGCCCTGCACCTGGCAGCGGAGATGCGCAGCGCCAACACGAGCGGGAGCATCGTCGGACTCCTGTGCGACGGCGGAGACCGGTACGGCGATATGTATTACTCGCCGGCATGGCTTCACGAGGCAGGTATCGATCCTGCGCCGTACACCGATCTGATCGAGCAGCGATTTCCGGTGTCGCAGCCGTTCTGACGCGCGCTGCACGCCATCGTCAGATCACCTTTTTGATCATATCAATTCTGTATTTTGATATTGACAGATCGCGAGCTGCGTGGTCTCCTTGCAAAGCAACCTTCGATGGTTCCCAGAATGGAGACCCCTCATGAACTCATCGCCTTCCGCGGACAACGCAGAGACCACCGGATCCGACTCCGACGCAGCAGCGGCTTCGTACCGAGAGGTGCTGACGCACGGGTCGAAGCACATCAACGTCGTGACGAGCGAGGGATTGAACCAGGTGCTGGCCGATCACCGCGACGTCGTCGCATGGGTCACGACGGACTGGTGCGGTCCCTGTGCGCAGATTGCGCCGCACCTCGACGAGTTCGCTGGCGCGAACAGCGATCGTGTGGCGGTCGTGGCGATCGACGGCGACGCCAACTTCACACTGCAGCGTCACTATCAGATCATCGGGTACCCCACGCTGCTGGCGTTCCACGACGGTCGATGGATCGCCTCGAACCCGACGCCCGAGCCAGAATCGCCGAGTTCCTCGCCCAGCGCGGACGACTTCGCACAATCGTTCCTGCCCCTGTTCGAACGCGCTGAGCTGTTCGCACGCGCTGAGCACTCGAGCTCCGACATCGTCCCCGCGCCGACGGCCCCACCCGCACGTGGTGCCCGCACGGTGACGTTGCCAGACCTCGGCGAGGATGCGACCTATGACATCCTCCAGACGAGCGGCGAGCAGCAGTACGAGTCGGTGAGTGCTGGAACGCACGAGTTGCCCGCCGGTGCGGACCTCTCGGTCACCCTGAAAGCGGTGCCCGGTGGAACGGCTGCCATCGACTTGAGCGTGCTCGACCGGTTCGACGCGCACACCATCGACGTCCTCACCATCGACGGCGCCCCGGTCGACGTCGACGAACTCGCAACCCACCCGTCGGTCGATTCGATCTACGGCCTGACGATGTTCGAGGGCGACGGCGGGATCTCCGACGCGATCCTGGACCGCTTCCCTCGCCTACGTCGCGTAGACGCCGAGTTCTCGGGTCCGCCCCCCGCAGCACTCGACCGCGTGATCTGCAACTTCAGCTGGGTGTCTCCCGAACTCAGCCCACGCTGAGGCGACACCACAACGAGCAACGCTCAAGAAGAACCGAGAACATCTTCAGGAAGGACCGCGGTAATGGTCGATAGCACAACAGAGCCGACGTCAACGGAAAGCGTCGAGCCTCGAGCGCCGCAGCGGGCGCATACCTGGCGGCGGCCGACAGGCGAGGTCTCCGATCCGTGGGCCTGGCTGCGGGACGGCGACGATCCAGAAACGATCGCATACCTGAACGACGAGAATGCGCACTTCAACCGTTGGATGAACGACCACCGCGAGACCGTCGACGCGGTGTACGACGAGATCAAGGCGCGGACGCAGGAGACCGACGATTCCGTGCCGGTGCGCGTACGGTCCTGGTGGTACCAGAGCGGAACGGTCGAGGGCAGCTCCTACTCGGTCCACCGCCGCGGGACGAGCCGTCAGTCCGCCTCCGAGATCGTGGTCCTCGACGAGAACGTCGAGGCCGAGGGACAGGACTACTTCGAGCTGGGTTCGTTCGACATCAGCCCGAACGAGCGCCTGTTGGCATGGACCGCAGATGTCGATGGGGCCGAGCGGTACACCCTGCGGGTGCGCGATCTGCATGATGGCGGCGATCTGGAGGATGTTCTCGAACAGACCTCGGGTCAGGCCGCCTGGGCCAACGACAACCGGCACCTGTTCTACGTCTGCGGTGACGAACAGAATCGCCCGTACCAGGTATGGCGGCACCGGCTGGGTACGCCCCAGACCGAGGATGAGGTCGTCTACGAGGACAACGACGAGCGATACTTCGTCAGCCTGAGCAGGTCACGCAGCAATCAATGGTTGATCATCGAGTCGCACAGCAAGGTGACCGGCGAATGCCATCTCCTGTCCGCGGACGACCCCACCGGTCAGTTCGCGGTTATCCGACCCCGGGTGGAGAACGTCGACTACAGCGTCGACCACTGGGGCGACAGATTCGTCGTGCTGACAGACCTCGACGCCGAAGACTTCCGAGTCATGACGGCTCCCGAGAACGCGCCAGACCAGTGGAGCGAACTCATCGCACACGAGCCAGGGCGGCGCATCGTCTCCATCGACGCGTTCCGAGACCACCTGATCATCCAGGAATGGGCCGATGCGCAGCCACGCCTGCGCATCCTCTTCCGTGACGGCACCCAGCGCATCGTCGACGCCGGCACTGAGCCACACAACATCGCTCTGGATCAGAACCCCGAGTGGGACACCGACACGGTCCGCTACTCATTCACCTCGTTCACCGTCCCTCAGAGCATCTACGAGGAGTCGACGCGAGGGGGCGATCGGGCCTTGCTGAAGCAGACGCCGGTGCCCAACGCGGATCTCTCGCGCTACGTCGCGTCCCGCGAATGGGCGACCGCCGAGGATGGCACCCTCGTGCCCGTCGACATCGTACGTCGTGCCGATCTCGACGATGACGGTTCGAACCCCTGCATCATCTATGCCTACGGCAGCTATGAGATGCCGATCAGCCCGTGGTTCAGTGTTGCCCGACTCTCGTTGCTCGACCGCGGCATCGTGTGGGCCCTCGCCCACCCGCGCGGGGGCGGCGAGCTCGGACGTCGCTGGTACCTGGACGGGAAGCTGCTGAACAAGCGGAACACCTTCACCGACACCATCGCGTGCGCCGAGCATCTCGCGCAGCGCGGCTGGGCCGATGCGGAGAAGATCGCGGTTCGCGGTGGCTCGGCAGGCGGTTTGCTGGTCGGAGCCTGCGTCACGATGCGCCCCGACCTCTTCGCGGCCGGCCTCGCCGAAGTACCGTTCGTCGATGTCGTCACGTCCATGAGCGATACGACCTTGCCGCTGACGGTGACCGAATGGGAGGAGTGGGGCGATCCGCGCAGTGAGCCGGCCGCGAGCTACATGGAAAGCTACTCGCCGTACGACAACACTCTGCCCGCGGACTACCCTGCGCTGTACGTCACGGCCGGTCTGAACGATCCGCGTGTTCCGTTCCACGAGCCTGCCAAATGGGTGGCTCGACTCCGGTCGGTACGGACCAACTCGGCGCCGCTGATCTTCCGCTGCGAGATGAGCAGCGGTCACGGCGGGGCATCGGGACGGTACGAGCAGTGGCTCGATGAGGCGCGCGCAATCGCGTTCGTCGTCGCCACCATCGGCGATTGACGGAGGAGTCTTCATCATGCCTGGAGAGAATCTCACTCGCGACGAGGCCGCGCAGCGGCGCGCGATCGTCGACACGCATTCCTATGAGGTCATGCTCGACCTGCTGAAGGGTCCGGATGTCTTCGGCTCCCGCACCACCGTTCGGTTCTCCGCACGGCCGGGGTCGTCCACGTTCATCGACCTGATCGCCGGCCGCGTGCACGCGATCACCCTCAACGGTCGAGTCATCGACCCCGTGACAGCCGTCGCTGACTCGCGGATCGCTCTGGACGATCTCGACGCCATGAACGAACTCGTCGTCGACGCGGACTGCCTCTACACCAACACCGGACAGGGCCTGCACCGCTTCGTGGACCCCGTCGACGACGAGGTCTACCTCTACTCCCAGTTCGAGGTGCCGGATTCTCGTCGCGTGTACGCGGTGTTCGAACAGCCCGATCTGAAGGCCACGTTCCAACTGACGGTGACCGCTCCTGCGGAATGGAGCGTGGTGTCGAACTCCCCCACACCGATACCGACCGTCGTGGACGGTCGTACGGCCACCTGGGTGTTCGAACCCACGCCGCCGATCTCCTCGTACATCACCGCGCTCATAGCGGGCCCGTACCAGTCGACGTTCTCCGAGCTCACCAGCGCCTCAGGACGCGTGATCCCCCTCGGGATCTACGCGCGCAAGAGCCTCTGGCCTCACATGGATGCGCACTACGTGTTCGAGAAGACGCGACAGGGCTTCGCATACTTCGAGGAGAAGTTCGACTACCCGTATCCGTTCGCCAAATACGACCAGCTGTTCGTGCCCGAGTACAACATGGGCGCGATGGAGAACGCGGGCGCGGTCACGCTCACTGAGGCCTACATCTTCCGCGGCACGGTGACCGACGCCGTCAAGGAGCGCCGGGTCGTGACCATCCTGCATGAGCTCGCGCACATGTGGTTCGGCGATCTCGTCACCATGAAATGGTGGAACGACCTCTGGCTCAACGAGTCGTTCGCAGAGTGGGCATCCACGATCGCCACGGCCGAGGCCACGGAATGGACCGAGGCGTGGACGACATTCAACGCGGGGAGCAAGGGTTGGGCCTACCGGCAGGACCAACTGCCCTCGACCCATCCCGTCGTCGCTGACATCGATGACCTCGAGGACGTGCAGGCCAACTTCGACGGGATCACCTACGCCAAGGGCGGATCTGTCCTCAGGCAGCTGGTCGCGTGGGTGGGGGTCGACGAGTTCTTCGCCGGCGTCTCGGCGTACCTCAAGAAGCATGAGTGGGGCAATACCGAGCTCAGCGATCTGCTGACCGAACTCGAAGCCACCAGCGGCCGTGAACTGTTCAGCTGGTCCCGCAAGTGGCTCGAGACCGCGGGAGTGAACACCCTCTCCGCCATCATCGAAACCGACCGGACCGGCACGATCACCGGATTCGCCATCGCGCAGACGGCGACCGCACTGCATCCGACGATCCGTCCGCACCGCCTCGGTGTGGGCTTCTACAACCTCGACGGAGATCAGTTGGTGCGGGTGCACCAACTCGAGCTCGACATCGACGGCGAGCTGACCACGGCCCCAGCCCTTCAGGGTCTCGCGCGCCCCGACCTCGTGCTGCTCAACGACGGCGATCTCGCCTACGCCAAGATCCGTCTCGATCCGCGCTCGCTCCGAACAGCCATCGACCACCTCAGCGGGATCCGCGATCCGCTCGCGCGTTCGCTCGTCTGGAGCGCCGCATGGGATCAGACTCGCGATGCCGAGTTCGCAGCATCCGACTACGTCGACCTGGTGCTTCGCAATATCGGTGCCGAGACGGAGTCGACCACGGTGCGGACGACGCTCGCGCAGCTGCAGACTGCTGCCGACATCTACGTCGCAGACAGCCGTCGCGACGAAACGCGCGAGAGAGTGGCCGACGGGCTGTGGTCCCTCGCGAAGGACGCGCAACCCGGCAGCGACAATCAGCTGCACTTCGTCACGGCGTTCGCGGACGCCGCGTCGACCGCCGGCCAGTGGGAACGCGTGCGGAAGCTCCGCGATGGAGCACTCACGTTGCCCGGCCTCACCGTCGACACGGACCTCGCATGGCTCCTGCTCGTGTCTCTCGCCGCGGGCGGCGCGGCGACCGGAGACGACATCGACGCCGCGCTGGCAGCAGACAACACTGCGAACGGCGCCGAACTGGCCGCGCGCGCCCGAGCGTCGCTTCCCGATACCGATGTGCAGGACGCGACGTGGAGATCTCTGATCGACAAGGATGATCTGCCCAACGCGATCGTGCGAGCGGCTGCGCAGGGACTCATGAACTCGGCTCGTCTGGACCTGCTCGAGCCCTTGGTACCCAGGTACTTCGAGGCGGTGCTGCCGATCTGGCAGTCACGGACCTTCAAGATCGCGGAGTACCTCGTCGGGGGGCTCTATCCGATGCCGCTCGCGAACGTCGCGCTGCGCGACGCCAGTCGCGCGTGGCTCGATTCGCACACCGACGCGCCCTCCTCGCTCCGCCGCATCATCATCGAGGGGCTCGCCGACGTCGAGCGCGCCCTCGCGGCACAGGAGTGCGACGCTCTCGCCCACTGAGTCCGGCCCGTGGGCACGAGCCTGGGGTCACCGCGGCGAACCGGACCGGCCGGTTCCTGTTCGCCGCGGTTCTCGGCGACTGCGTCAGGTCGTGGCTGCGATACTCGACGGCGACGCACTGGTCCGCTGCGACCTCGTCGCCGTGATCGCAGGAGTGCGCGAGTCACCAAGAGTCGCTCTGGCCGCTTCCCGCTGATGGCCCGGTTCTCCCGCTGGGGGCGAGCGACCGTCAGGCGAGATCGGAGCTGAGCCGCGGAGTCGACGTGCGCAGAACCGGGTATCCGTCGAGGACGACTTGTCTCCCGGTGGCTTCTGTGGATTCCGCGAGCTGGAACGCAGTCTCGGCCGCTTCGACCCACGGCAGACTGATCGTCGTCAACGGCGGATCGATGTCCCGCAATGCGGGCATGTCGTCGCAGCCGGCGACGGCGATGTCTCGGCCGATCGCGACGCCCTGCTCTCGCAACCGAACCGACAGACCGATCGCCATGGAGTCGTTCACGCAGAAGACGACGTCTGGAGTGGGAAGACGCCTGAGGATCTCTCCGGCAGCACGATACCCGCCGTCATGACTGGATGCCTGTTGCAGGACACGGTCCGGAGGAATCTCGATGCCACTCAGCGCGCACCCCTCGATGAAGCCCGCGGTTCTCTCGCGCGAGATGTTCCCGAGACCGATGCCGCCGACGATCGCCGGATTGCGATACCCGAATCCGGCCAGGGCGATCGCCAGCTCAGCAGCAGCCCGTCGGTCGTTGACGACCACCGCGTCGAACGGCGTGCCGGAGACTCCGATCACCACGACGCGACAGCCTTCGAGTTCGGCGTGTCTGAGTTCGGCCGTCAGTTGCGCCATACCCTCGCTCGTCGCAGATTCGGTGCCGACGTAGATGATCACTGATGGGCGCTGGCCTCGAAGCAGGCGGATGACGTTCGAGGTGGCGGCGACCTCCGCTGTCTGCGCCACCGCAGTCGTCACGAGCATGCCGCGCTTGGCGGCGGCGTGGAACACGCCGGTCATGACGGGGTTCTGGTAGTCATCGGGGACATCTCCGATGACGAGCCCCACTGCGCGCGATCGCCCCAGGGCGACGGCTTGTGCTGCCAGGTTGGTGGCGTATCCCATCCGGGTGGCCACTGCGCGCACCCGAGCCTGCGTCGTCTCGCTCACCCGTCCCGTGCGGCCGTTCAGAGTGCGGGACGCAGTGGACACCGAGACGCCCGCTTCACGCGCGACATCCTCGAGCGTGATGGCGCCGTTCTCTGACATCGATTTCCTTCGGGACTCGCGGGAGCGGGATAGGTCACTTTATCGCGCCGAGCGTGACCCCCGTCTTCCAATAGCGCTGCATGGCGACCATCATGATCGCGAGCGGGATGACGGAGATGAGCGCTCCGGTGATGGTCAGCGCGGTCAGGTCGACGACGGAGTCGGATCGGTTCACGAACCAGCTGTAGAGGCCGACCGCCAGCGTCCATTTGTCGGAGCCGCGGAGCATCGTGAGGGGGAGGAAGAAGTTGTTCCAGTTGGCCACGAAGAGCAGGATGAAGACGGTCGCGGCTCCGGTGCGCATCATCGGGAGCACCATCGTGAAGAAGATGCGCCACTCGCCGGCACCGTCGATTCGTGCGGCTTCGAGGAGCTCGTCGGGAATGGATCCGTCCACGTACACCTTCGCGAGATACGCCCCGAACGGGGAGACGAAGAAGGGAATCAGGACCGCCCACATCGTGTCGACCATGCCGATCTGCGAGAACAGCAGGAACAGCGGCAGCGTGATCAGTGTGCTCGGGATCAGGAATGAACCGACCACGATCCCGAGGCCGATGCCGCGACCTCGGTAGTTGAACTTGGAGAGGGAGTAGCCGACCGCGATCGAGATGAGCGTGCAGACCGCTGCTCCGACTCCGGCGTAGAGGATGGTGTTGAGGACCCAGCGGAAGAAGACTCCGTCCTGGTACGTCGCGAGCGCCTCGAGGTTCTTCCAGAGGTTGAAATCGGCGAACCACAGCCCGTTGGAGTTGTAGAGATCGCGGCGGTCTTTGGTGGAGTTGACGATCAGCCACCAGATCGGGGCCACGGAGTAGATCGCGAAGAGGGTGAGCCCGACGAGAGCGACTGTCTGCTCCCGAGTGCCTCGCTTCCGCGCGCGCGGGGAGCGAGGGCGGTCCGACTCGCCCAGGACGACTGCTTCTGTCGCGGTCGCGACACGGTAATCGATGGTCACGATGCTTCCTTGCGGTTGGTCAGCTTGTAGAAGCCGAAGGAGAGCACACCGAGCACCGCGGCGAGGACCACCGAAAGCGCGGCGGCGTAGTTGTAGTTGTTGCTCGCGAACGCCTGGAAGTAGATCGACATGATCGGTGTGAAGTCCTTGGTCACGGTTTCCGGCGACGCGGCACGGAACAGCAGCGGCTCGTTGAAGATCTGCAGCATCCCGATGATGGAGAGCAGGCCAGTGAGCACCAGGCTCCCCCGGATGGCGGGGATCTTGATCGACCAGGCGATTCGCAGCGCGCCCGCGCCGTCGACGCGAGCAGCCTCCAGCACCGAGCGGTCGATGCCCCGCAGGGAGCCGTAGAGGATCAGCATGTTGAAGCCGAGCACCATCCAGACGATCAGGTTTCCGATGCTCACCCAGAGCATGGACGGCGAGAACAGATTGATGTCGATTCCGAAGATGTCTCCGACTGCGGTGAAGGGTCCGACGCGCGGCGAGTAGAGGTAGACCCAGATCAGGGAGGCCACGATCGCCGGAACCATGTAGGGAACGAGCAGCGCGGTCCGGAATCCGCTCGCGCGGACCTCGGAGGTCAGGCTGTCGAGGAGCAGCGCGGCCGTCAAGCTGAGGCCGAGCGAGATGGGGATCTGGACGATGGCGAAGATCGCCACACGGAACATGGATGCCCAGAACCCCTCGTCGCTGAACGCGCGGGCATAGTTGTCGAGGCCTGCGAAGACGACGTCGGTGCCGCCGAGCCCGAGACCACCACTGGATTGCACCGAGAAGAAGCTCTGCTGGACGGCGTAGAGGATGGGCAGGACGAAGACGAAGATGAAGCCGAGGTAGAACGGGGCCGCGAATGCCATGCCGGCCCGGTTCTGTGCTGTTCGCCAGTGGCGCCGCGCGGGAGGCGTTGAGCCCCCCGCGCGGTTCACCGTGCTGGCCGACGTGGTGGAAGGAGACATCGTCATAGCGCAGGGATGTTACTCCGCGACCTGAATGTTCTTCGACTTCAGGTCGTCGATGGTCCACTCCTGCATGTGCTCGAGGAGCTCCTGCATCGTGGCTTCTTTGGTGATGACCTTGGCCCACCAGTCGGTGAGCTCCTCCGTCGCCGAAGCCTGGTTGGGGCCCTCGATCATCGATCGCGCGGTGTCTGCCGCCTCGAGGACGACGGCTGGCGCGTCCTCGCGGGTGTCGCCGAGGAGCTTCGATGGCAGGAGCTGGTCGACGACCGACTCGGGGTCGGCGGTCACGGGGAATGCGGCGCCCCCTTGGGCGGGGTCTGCCAGCAGAGCGATCGCGTCGGGGTCGGTTGCGGTCCAGCGTGCGAACTCCACCGCAGCTTCAGGGTGCTCGCTCGCCGGTGAGATGCCGTAGATGTTGTAGTAGCTCGGCGATACCAGTTCGCCGGATGCCGACTCCGCCGGGTACGGGGCGAGCTCCCAGTCACCGACAGAGGCGGCGAAGTTCTGCTCGTAGACCGGCAGCTGCCACGTCGAGGTCGTGAACTGCGAGAGCTGGCCGGAGGAGAAGAACTGCATGAGCGCGTCCCACTCGATGTAGGTGTTGTTCGAGACGATGTTCGCGTCGATCGCCTGCTGGATGATCTCGCCGGCTGCGAGCGATTCGTCAGAGGTGAAGCCGATCTTCCACGCATCGTCCTCCGGCTGCCACCACTCGGCGCCGAACTGCGTCGCGATGTCACGGAGGTAGGACGGGTCTTCTCCGGGCAGGTTCATGCTCTTGATGTCGCCCTGCTGCTGCATGGTCTTGGCCTGCTCGAGGAACTCGGTCCAGTCGGCCGGCGCATCGAAGCCGAACTTCCCGAATGTCGCGGTGTTGATCGCGTTGAATGTGGGGTTCGTGGCGTACGGCACGCCCACGACGGTCTCGCCGACGCTGACGAAGTCGAATGCCCCCTCGGCGAGGGCGCCGTCATCGTTGTTGAACCACTCGGAGATATCCCGAGAGACGCCGTCGGCGAGGAACGACACCGAATACGTGCGCGGCACCTCGAACACATCGGGCCCATTGCCTGCGGTCGTGGCGTTCTGCAGCGCCTGGGACAGGTCGGAGTCGCCGCCCTGCTCGACATAGGTGATCTGCGTCTCGGGGTGCTCTTCGTTCCACAGATCGACCTGAGCCTTCTGTCCCTGGGTCTTGCCCCAGAAGGTCAGCTCGATCGGGTTCTCGGCTGAACCGCTCTCCCCCGAACCGCCGCTCCCTGCGGAGCATGCCGCCAGGCTCAGAACGAGCCCACCTGCTGCGATGGCCATCGACGCCTTTCGCACTGTCATCTTCTTCTCCTTTGACGAAGGTGGTGCACGCTCATTGTTGAGCAAGCGCTATCACGCTAAGCCCAGACGGGCCGAGTTGTCAACTGATTTACAGGGAGAATCTTTGCGCTAACGCTTGCGCAATTTGCGCTGAGTGCGACAGAGTAGGAGCGGTTCGGCAGAGAACGGAAGGAACGTGGTGGGAGCATTGGCGCGCACACCGGCGGTGTTGGTACATGGATGGGCCGGATCAGCTGAGAGCTGGAGGCCGATCCGGGACGCCCTCGACCCCGCGGCGTGGGACGTCGTCGTGCTCCGCCTCCCCGGCTCTCCCGGCGCAGGATCCGGACCCGCCACCGTCGAGCACGCCGCCCGACAGCTGGTGACGGCGATGCAGGAGCTGTCCGCGCCGCCCGTGCTCATCGGGCACTCGATGGGCGCGCAGGTGACGCTTCTCGCTCACTCGATGATGCCGGACCTCATCCTCGGCGAGGTGGTCATCGATGCGGCATACGCTGAAGAGGCATCTGTCCGTCAGGAGATGGCAGCGTGGGCTGACGACATCGAGCGCGTCGGCCACGCTTCGGTGTCCGAGTTCTTCGCCTCCGCCACGACCGGGATGTCTCCAGCCGACGCGGCGCAGGTGCTCGACGATCTTCGCGCCACCGACCCTGCCGTGATCGCCTCCTATCTCCGATCCGAGTACGTCGACCCTGACGCGATCGGACTCAACCCGATGACGGCGGAGATCGCTCGGCTGCGCCGCAAGCCCGTTCTCTCCTTCCATTCCACAGCGCAGAGCGTCGAGCGCGAAGCATCGCTGATGACGCCGGCCGGGTCGAGGTCTGAACTCTGGCATGGTCACGGACACTATCTGCATCTCGAAGATCCCGACCGGTTCGCCCGTCGCCTGCTGCAGTGGAAGACAGCCGTGGAAACGGCGGATGTGGTCGCACCGGGGTATCGGAGATGAACCGAGTTCCGCGCCCCGGGGGTCGACGCATGGATGAGAGCGATAGATTCTTCACGTGAACATGAGTCTGCCCGGCGGAGTGAGCATTCGCCGCAGCACCTCCCCCGGGCCAGAGCGCGGCGGCGGAGCAACACTCGCCGACGTCGCACGCCTCGCCGATGTGTCCCGGGCCACAGCATCCCGCGTCCTCGCCGGCCGCGCAGCGGGCAAGTCCGCCAGCCACGCTCGCGTGCTCGCCGCGGCCGAAGAACTCGGCTACGTCGTCAACGGCCTCGCCCGGTCGATGATGGGCGTCGGCCGGCGCAGCATCGCCTTCGTGTCGAGCATCATGGTCGGCCCGACCTTCGCCACGATGGCCGGTGGCGCCGAATACATCGCCACGGCGCATGGCCACCTGCTCACGATGTGCACGACCGGCGGGGACCTCGATCGAGAGGCCGCGCTGATCGAGACGCTCAGCGAGCAGCGGGTCGCCGCTGTGCTCCTCGTCGGCTCCACCCCCGCGACAGAGGAGTTCGAGCGGCGCGCGCAGCGGTATCACGACACGCTCGCACGCGTGGGTGCCCAGCTGATCCTGTGCGGACGTGCCGCTCTTCCCGGTCATCCCCACATCGCGTCGATCGACTACGACCACCGAGGAGGGGTGCGCACCGGCGTCGAGCACCTCGTCGAACTCGGGCATCGCCGCATCGCCTTCGTCGGCTCTCTCGACGACATGACCACCCCGCACCAGCGCTTTCTGGGCTACCAGGACGGACTCGCGGGCGCCGACATCGCATTCGATCCCGAGCTGACCACGCAGAGCGGCAACTCATCGGACGACGCGGCGGCGACAACGATCGCGTTCATCGACGACCACCCCGAGGTCACGGCGATCGTCTGCCAGACCGATGTGATGGCGGTCGGCGTCTGCCGCGCACTGCACTCCAGAGGCATCGCGATTCCGGGGCAGATCTCGGTGGTCGGCTTCGATGACATGCAGCTGGTCGCCGACCTGACTCCGTCGCTCACGACCGTGCGCGCTCCCTTCCACGATGTGGGCGAGCTCGCCGGTCGGATCGCCGTCGGCGGGGTCTACGAGGGGCCAGCCGTGCTGCCGGTCGAGCTGATCGTCCGCGGATCGACCGGCCCCGTCCGCGACTGAGACTCCCCGTTCCCCGCAGACGCGAGGATCGAGCACCACGGCGGAGCGACGCGATCGGAGTGCCCGACAGCATCGCTCCGCCGTCCGTCAGTAGGCGCCGAGATCCTCCCACGGGCCGTTGACGTCGCCCGGCTCCTGATTCCGGGTCCACCACCTCGCGCGGAACGTGTGCCCCTCGTGCGCGACGATCTCGCCACCGACGTAGACGTACGACGCCGTCCACGCCCGCACGGAGTCTCCCGCCTCGGGCGTGGCCGCCCCCTGCTGCATCCACGCTCCGGTGGCGGTGCTGCCGGGCAGCTCGTTCCTCGTCCACCACTGCGCCGTGTAGACGGCGCCGGCGTACGACACCTCGTCACCGGTGCCGTAGACCGCGGCCGGATCCCAGGCCGGGACGACCGGAGCGGTCGACACCTCGCCGAACACGATGAGCTCGGCCACGTTCAGGATCTGGCCGTTCACGAGTCGTATGTAGCGGAAGGAGGTGTCGTCGCTCACCGTCCACTGCTGCCAGTCGAGGGTCTTCGCCGGCGCCGTCGGCGTCAGTCGCGTCCACGTCTGCAGGTCGTTCGAGCCCTCCAGACGCATGTCCGCGATGCGGGAGGTGCCGTAGCCGTCCTGTCGGACGAGCAGGTCCGCCCCGCTCAGCGACACGGTCATGTCGGGACCGAAGTCCCACACGTTTCCATAGAGCCCCGCGTTCAGCCGAGTATCGGAGTGCGTCGCCGGATCGCCGTCGAGCATCCTCGCCGTGTACTGCGTCCACGCGGCATCGGCGACCCCGTCGGGGCGCAGCACCGTCGCCTCGCGGAATGCCGAGTCGATGCGGTCGACATCGCTCGACAGGAACAGCTTCGTGCCGTCGGTCGTGGCGTGGATCGTGTCGGCGTCGCGCCCGTCGGCCGTGGTGAAGTCGACCGTGAAGTCGATCCGCGCCCCGCGCTGCGCGTTCTCGGGCACCGCGGCCGTCGCGACCCACTGTCCCGCAGCGGGAGACGTCACGGTGGCGGGAGCGCCGAGCACCGTCACTGCCACGTCCGTGTTCCCCGCTGGTCCGGAGACGCGCACCTCCACGCTGTCACCTGCCACGATGCGTCCGGCGACGGCATCCGGCGACGAGAGCGACACGGCGTCCATCGAGCCGACCGCCTCCGTGCGAGAGCCGTCGATGCGGATGTCGGCGATGCTCCAGATTCCCGGATAGGCGGGATCAGACGGCACACCGGGCTCATCCACCTGGAACTTCAGGAACCGGAACGGCTGGCCCTGCACCTCCTCACGCACATCGATCCACTCGATCGACGAGTCCTGACCCGCGTTCGGATGCTCGGTGAGCAGCGTCCACGTCACGCCGTCATCGGAGCCGTAGACGTTCGTGCCCTCAGCGCGGTTGGCGAAGGTGTCTCTCGCCTGGATGCCGAAGCGCTCGGCTCCGACGCGGAAACCCGACCCGAAGTCGAAGACGATGCTCGGAACGCGCTGGTCCCCCCACGTCGTCTGGTTGTCGCCGTCGGTGATCGCGGTCAGCTGTGCGGCGGTGAGCGGCGGTGCGTTCACGAGCGAGCGGTAGTCGAGCGTGCCGTCCGCCAACAGAGGATCGAGCACGACGAGACCCGAGACGGCGTCGCCGAGTTGTTCGAGCAGGGTCGCGAAGGCCGCGGCATCCGCATCCGGCGCCCCCTGCTCCGCGTTCGTGCGCGCCTCGATGAATCGAGCCCAGCTCGCCGAGGTGTACTCGCCGCTCTCGCCCGCTCGGCCGACGAGTTCGTCGATCGCGGCATCCCGACTCTCGGCCACCGTGACCGTGACGGGCAGCGCCGTCACCGTCGTGCCGTCCGACGCCGCGAGGGTCATCTGCGCGACCCCCGACTGCGACGGCGACCAGCTCAGCTCGTTTCCCTGCAGCATCACGCCCGACGGGGCGTCCTGCAGCGCGAGGGTGACGGTCTCGCCTGCGGCATCCGTCGTCTGGATGTCGCGCGTCCACTGCTCACCCGCGACGAGGACCGCGTCGAGCACCGGAGCATCCGCGAACACGGGCGGCGTGATCGCACCATTCGCCTGCGCCAGGAGACCCGCGACGTCGACGTTCGCATCCGAACCGGTCGCCCGGAGGAACAGGATGTTCTCTCCCACGGCACCCGGGGTCTTCGCCAGCGCCAGGTCCAGCCAGACGTAGCGCCACTCACCATCGGTGTCGGGGACGACGATCTCGGCGAACGGCGGCTCATCCGCGGTGCGGGAGGCCTGCAGTCGGGCGGTCCCGTCGCTGCGCACCTTCACGGCCACCAGCGACTGCGCGGCAGCCCGGTCACCCCAGATCGCGCGCCTGATCGCGAGATTCGCGTCGTTGGCACCGGCGTCGAGTCGGATGAACGACGTGTCGCCGTCCTCGTCGCGGACAGCTCCGTCGCCGAGCGGTGTGCCGAAAGTGCGCACTGACAGCTCGGCGCCGTCGGCGAGCGGAGCGACGGTGCCGTCGACGTCGGCGAGCTCCTCGGGGAACGCGACCCAGTACTCGGCTCCGGTGTAATCGGAGCCGCGGTCGTTCCAGAAGTTCTGCACGCCCGTGCCGTAGAAGTACAGCGGACCGTCGCGCTGCTCGTAGAGCTCGGCGACATGGGGCGCCTCGGCTGGCACGTCGACGTCGGCGACATAGCGGTACTGCAGGTATGCCTCGCTGAGCGGATCCTGCAGTCGACCGCGATACGCCTGCGAGATCGCGCCGCCCTCGTTCGCCGGGATGTACGGCACTTCCTCGCCCATCATGAAGGCGTAGAAGGTGTCCGCACCGTCGAGGATGCGGTGATCGAGGAAGTCATACGGTGAGACGGCATCCGCCGACTCCGACACCGTTCCGGCGGTCGGATCGACCTTCGTGCCCTGCGCGTCGACGATGCGGGCGAGAGCCACGAAGAGATCGACATCACCCTGACCGTGAGCCTGGTCGCGCAGCATCTCCATGTGCTGCACGAACGGAGCACCGGTCGTGTTGCCTTCGGCATCGGCCGGGATCTCGCGGAACAGCTGCTCCAGCGACCCGTTCACGTTTCCGCCGTACAGGTCGTGCTCGCTCTCGTACCCGGCGTTGACCGTGAACCATTCCACCCGCTCTGCGTACAGGTCGGCGTCGTCGAGGAAGATCGCCGCCGAGATCATGCCGATCACGCCGTAGAGGTGCTGGTTCCACAGCCGGTTGTTCGAGGAGAGGAACGTGTCGAGCACGGGACGGATGAGGTTCGTCTCGATGCGCTGCTCGTCGACATCCGTCCATCGCAGGTCATACCCGTCGAGGTCGGCGTTCGCGGGCTCGGTGCTGCGGATCAGCTCGGCGGCGATCAGCATGTAGTACAGCGGCACACCGGTGTGGATGTGCGCGTCGGCGAAGTACGCGTACTTCGCCGGGTCCAGGCCGCTCCAGGCCCGAAGCCCGTGCAGCGCGTTCGCGCGGTACTGCTCATCGCCGGTGACGACGTACTCGAGCGCCTGGGTCATCACGCCGATGCTGTCGCGCTGCGCCATCGAGCGCATCGCGACACTCGCGTAGGCATCGTTCTTCGGGACGTCGGTGCCCGGCTGCGCGTTCTCGACGCGGTAGTCGATCGCGGCGTACCGGGTGTCGACCATCGCGTCGTAGTAGCTGGCCCACGGGTCGACCCCTGCGAGCACCTGGGTGCGCATGTTCTCGAGGTTGTCGGCCGTGAAGCCGATACCAGGATGCGCGAATCCGGCGTCGCTGACGGTCTCGACGATCTCGGGCGCGGGCGTCAGGGCGGCGGTCGAGCGGGGTGTGCCGGCGGCGGATGCGGCCGAGGCTGGCGGGGCGACGAGGAGCGCCCCGCTGAGGGCGATCACCCCGACGGTCAGCGCACCGACCGCCTTTCGGATACTGCGACGTTCGATCATCATCGATCTCTCTTCCGTGACGGCGCCGTCGATCGACGGCGCGATGGCATGCACAAGCAGGAACTTCGCGACGGTCAGGTATACGGAGGTGCGGGGTGTCAGTCCTCCCCGGCAGGAGCGGCATCCTGCTCGAATCGGAGCGAGATGTCGGCGATATCGGCGGCCCACCCGCGGCCGTCGAGATCGTCGGCGCGGACGCCGAGGAACAGGCCCGTGAAGCGCAGCCTGTCGCCGTGGTCGTCCGACAGCGTCCAGGCGGGGTGGATGCCGGGCACATCGGTCCAGTGGTCATCACCGAGCGCGGCGACGGCGAACGCCAGGTCTGGCCCGTCGAGCTCAGCCCGCAGCCGCACCGGTCCGTCTGGCACTGCGACCGGCGCCGAGCGGGTGGTGCGCGCTCCGTCGCGGCTCACGACCCGGACATGCCGGCCGTTGTCGGCATCCCATCCCAGCTGGAGCCAGATCCAGCCGCTGCGGTCGTACCAGGCGATGAGCCCGGCGAGCTCACGGGTGCTGGTCGGCTCGGCATCGACCGTGGCCTCGAAGACCGCACGATGCTCTTCGACCCTGGTCAGGATCATCGACTGATCGAAGACGGATGCCGGCGAATGCCCCCCGCGCACGCGCAGCCATCCTGGCCGTGCGGCGAGGTCGGCGACCTCTGGCGCGATCGGCGCACGCAGGGTCGACCAGCGCCGCGTGTCGAGCTCGGGTGCGTCGAACTGCTCGACGAAACCGCGAGCACCGGGGTGGTCTGCGACGCCGCTGACCTCGACCAGCATCGCCGCGTGATGCCCGCCCTGCGCCAACCGCAGCCAGCCGTCGTCGTCGAACACGACCCGCTGCAGGCAGCTCTCGCGGCCCAGTGTGCTGTACCTCTCGCCAAGGTGCAGGGTCGGCCTGCTGGCGAGGTGCACCAGCATCCACTCGCCTGACGGGGTCTGCACGAGCTCACCGTGACCGGCCTTCTGCAGCGGCAGACCCGGCGCATCGCGGCTGGTCAGCACGAACGGCTGCGCATCCCGCTCGTAGGGCCCCGTGATCGTTCGGGATCGCGCCACCGTGATCGCGTGGTTCCAGCCGGTGCCGCCCGCCGCGATCAGCAGGTGGTACCAGTCGCCGACGCGATAGAGGTTGGGGCCTTCGACCAGCGTCGGTTCCTGATGGATGACGGTGGCGGTGCCCGAGGTGCGCTTCTCATCAGCGAGGTACTGCTCGAGCACGAGACCGCCGAACGACGGATGCTCCGGCCGCTGATCCCACTGCACTCCGACGATCCAGTGGGTGCCGTCTGGATCGTGGAAGAACGAGAAGTCGAACCCTCTCGACCCCAGATGCACCGGCTCGCTCCACGGGCCGTCGATGCTCTCGGCGGTCACGAGGTAGTTGTCGATGTCCTTGTCGTCGCCGTCCACGGAGCGCACGATCGAATACGCGAGCCAGAACAGCCCGTCCGAGTGCGACAGGCTCGGCGCCCACACCCCGCCCGAATCCGGGATGCCCCGAAGGTCGAAGCCGTCATCGAGCGCGTGCCCCCGAACCGTCCAGTTCACGAGATCGGTCGAGTGATGGATGCGCACCGCTGGATGGAACTCGAACGTGCTCGTGGCGATGAAGTAGTCGTCGCCGACCCGCACGATCGACGGGTCGGGGTTGAAGCCCCGGAGGATCGGATTGTCGATCACGACCATCACACGACCCCCGGCACCCGCTCGAAGCCGATGAACGCCTCACCGGCGACGAAGCGAGCGACCTCGTCGATCACGTCGCGGCCGAGGCGGTGCAGCTCGTTCCCGGTGGCGCCGGCGATGTGCGGGGTGAGCGTGACGTTCGGCAGGCTCCACAGCTCGTCGTCGGCCGCGAGCGGCTCTGGCTCGGTCACGTCGAGGATCGCGTCGATCCGCCCCGTCCGCAGGTGCGCGCGCAGCGCATCGTGGTCGATCAGCGCACCGCGAGCCGTGTTGATCAGCACGGCGCCGTCACGCATCACAGCCAGCTCGTGAGCGCCGATCATGTGCTCGGTCTCCGGCGTGGCCGGCGCATGCAGCGAGACGATGTCGGATGCCGCGAGCAGGGCGTCGAGCGTGACCTTGAATCCGCCCAGCGCAACGATCTCCTCCTCCGAGGCATACGGGTCGTAGATCAGCACGCGCAGGTCGGTCGACTGCAGCAGCTGCGCCACGCGGCGCCCGATCCGCGAAGCGCCGACCAGACCCACCGTCCGCCCGAAGTTGCCCGTGTCGAGCAGATCGGCCTCGCGGTCGACGAAGGCGCGACCCTCGCGGTAGATCTGCTCCGCGTACCTCGCACGCTTGCCGGCGAGCACGATCGTCGCCGCCGTGTACTCCGCGACCGCCTGGGCGTTGCCCTCTCCGGCATTCGTGAACGTGATGCCGCGGCGGGTGGCCTCGACCGTGTCGAGGACGGAGCTCGCGGTACCGCCGGCGAAGACGACCGCGCGCAGGTTCGGCATCCGGTCGAGCATGTCGCGGTCGACCCGCGGGCACCCCCACCCGGCGAGCAGGATCTCGGCGTCGCCGATCAGGCGAGACGCGAGGTCGCTGTCGAACTCGGTGAGCACCTCGGCGCTGACGTCGACCAGCGCGCTCAGCCGTGCCCGGTGCGGGCCGAAGAGGTTCTCGGCCAGTGCCGGGGGGTTCATCGCGACGATCGCGCGGGGTCGGGCGTTCACTTCTTCAGCTCCTCGATGCTCCAGTCGTCGCGCCAGATCAGTTCGGCGCGACCCTCCTCGACCCGCAGCGGCAGCCAGACCGGCGCCGACGATGCCAGGTCGTCTCGTCTCCAACGGTCGCCGATGTAGACATGCCCTCCGTCGACGGGGAGCACGACGCTCACCTGCGAATCGAATGTGCGGCTGCCGACCGGCGCGACGTCCTGCCACGGCGACCACGGCCCCTCGAGAGCGGGTGCGGTGGCGTATTTGTTGTCGTTGAGGTCCCAGCCGGTGAGGTCGGATCCGAACAGGTAGTACAGCCCCTCGTGGCGCACGAGCGTCGGCGACTCGTAGCCGATCTCGGGGCGATCCTGCTGGCGCAGCGTCGCGACGATCGACTCCACTGCGCAGTGGTCGTCGCGGAGGCGATAGATGTGGAGGCCGTTCTCGCGGTCCTCCGACAGCAGGTACCCGACGCCGTCCTCCTGGTAGACCCCGATGTCACGGCTGACGTTGCCCAGCGGTCGCTCGCTGCCGAGGTACTCGTACGGCCCCTGCGGCTCGTCGGCGATCGCGTACCCGACTCTGGCGTCCGAGTAGTCGGCGCTCTCGATGTGCAGGAACAGCACCCAGCGTCCGTCGGGGCGGCGCAGCGCCTTCGGACGCTCGACGATGCGGTCGGGGGCGAGGTCTCCCGAGCCAGCGGCGAGCGCGTCGCCGAGGTACTCCCAGGTCGCGAGATCGCTGGAGCGGTAGCAGGCGACCGCCGTGAACCGGTCACCCGCGGTCTTGTCCTCTCCCCAGGCGTACCAGTGCGCACCGACCCGCTGGATGCCGATGCCGTGCAGCTGAGCGATTCGCCCGCGGTCGTCGGTGAAGAGCTCACCGGTGCGGATGGCGGCACTCATGCGCCTGCCCCCTCGCCCCGGCCCTCGGCACGGAGCACCCTGGCGCCGAGTCCTGCAGCCGTGATGATGCGGATGCCGTCGTCGGCGCTCTCGATCGCCCAGCCGTCGGCGGCGGGGCTCGCGGACGCGGTCGCGGGGAAGAGCGTCTCGACACCGCGCACACCGGGGATCGTGAACGCGTTCGGCTCCTCCGACCTGTCCCACACGAAGAGCAGCGTCTCTCGCTCACCACGGAGTCCGAGGCAGACGACGACGTCGTCCCATTCGGGCAGCCCGAGCGGCCAGAACGGCTCGGTCGTCGCCAGCCCGCCGCGCAGCCGCTTGTGCAGGTCGACAGCTGCAGCCACGAGCGTCCGCTGTGACGTGCGCAGCTCGCCCAGGAAACCCGAGAGGTAGAGCCGTCCGCTGAGGCCGGTGACGAGCGTGAACGCCGTCTCGGCATCCGTCATCCCGCTCGCCGGGTACGCCCAGTTGCCCGCCTGCTCCGGCAGGATCGACGCGGGAGCGGATGCCGCGATCGGCGGATACAGCCGGAAGTCCTGCTGGTCGGTGGTCGACTGCAGGTGCGTGCGCGACAGCAGGGCGTAGTCTGCGCGCATCGCGCCCGACGAGCAGTTCTCGATCAGCAGCTCGGAATGCCGTCGCTGCACCTCGTCGAGCCAGCCCCCGAACGCACGGACGTGGCCGAGCAGGCCGTCTCCGGCCGCCCCCGCCTGCCACTCGGTGCCGGCACCGGGGTTGATGTTGTAATCGAGCTTGAGGAAGCTGACGCCGTAGTCGCGAACGAGGCGATCCACCGTCTCGTCGAGGTGCGCCCGCGCCGCAGGGTGGCGGAAGTCGAGATGGTACCGGTCGTGCTCGCGCACGCGCACGCCGAACCGCTGGAAGAACGCGTCATCCGGCAGGGTGTGCGCGACCGGGCTGATCACCCCGACGACCTCGGGCTCGAGCCAGAGTCCCGAGCGCATCCCGGCGGCGTGGATCTCGCCGATGATGCCGCGCAGACCTCGCTCATCGAACCGGCTCGGCGCCTCCTGCCACTCGCCGACCGTGTCCCACCAGTCCCCGATCGCGGGGTCGGCGAACCAGCCGGCGTCGATGCAGAACACCTCGGCGCCCGCCTCTGCTGCCGCGCTGATCAGCGGGCGCAGGGCTTCGGACGAGGGCTGGCCCATGAGCGTGTTCATGAAGTCGTTGTAGACGATCGGCAGGTCTGGGCCGTCGACACGACGGATCGCCCGTCGGTGCGAGGTCAGCGCGGCGATCGCCTTCTCGAATCCGCCGAGCCCCTCGAGTCCGGGCGCCGAGGCCGCGAGCGCGACGGGCACCGTGATGAACTCGTCACCCTGCCCGAGCACATGGGCGAACTGGTGCTCGAGATCCGTGGGACCGAGCAGCGAGAGGGTCAGACCCTCGAGACCCTGGCTGAGGTCGACGTGCCAGCCCACACCGCTCTCGATCTGCCAGGCGAGCGTCGATCCGTCGCGGTGCACCAGCGCACCGACGGGAAGGTGCTCGCCGGTCGACCAGGCGCCGTGGCTGGTCAGGGTCGCGTGTCCCCTGCCGTCCTGCGCGTGGATCGGCAGCGAGAGCGGGGGCAGTTCGTCTGCGAGGGCTCGTCGATGCCAGCGGTTCTCCGCCAGCCACTCGCTGCGCGCGGTGAGGAGGTCGTACTGCTCCCCCGCATGCGGCCCGGCGCCGAACCCGACGGTGGCCGAGCTGACCGCGGTGACGACGACCGGCTCGGTCGCGGTGCCGCGCAGCGTGTGCTGCACGCGCACGGCTGTGCCAGACAGCGTCAGCACACTCATGACCTCGAGACCGGTGACCCCGTCGCGCTGCACGAGCGTGACGGTGTCGAGGTCGGCATCCGCGGTCTCGAGGCGCAGCCGAGCACCCAGCGCCGAGCGTGCATAGGCCTGGCTCGTGCGCGCACGCTGCTCTGCGGCGGTGAAGATCTCGACGAGCGCGGCCGGATGGCCGTCGCCGAGAGCGAGCGTCACCGGCCCCTCGGAGCCGCCGGCGATCGTGAATCCGCCGATGCGGGCGATCATGCGTCGACTCGCTGACGCGCGTCGTCGAAGCCGAGCGTGCGTGCGCAGATCGTCGCCGCCACGGCGGCGAGCGCGGGCATGGACATCCAGGCAACCGCGCCGACCACCGGCAGCGACGTCGCGAGACCGGCGAGAGCTGCGAGAAGCAACCACACGAGGGCGAGGTGGGGACGCTGCATCACGATCCGCGCGGCGGCGAGTGCGAACGCGGCACCGCGCAATGGCGAGTCCGACAGGAATGCCCCCGACACCACGATCGCGGCGACGGCGGCGGCCACTGCGGCGGCGCCCAGCAGCACACCGGCATCGGCCCCGAGCAGGGCGATGTCGTACCCGAGCACGAGCACCACGGCGCTCAGCGTCAGGGCCGAACCCCAGCGGTGGCGCACGGCGTCGGCGAACCCGCGCCAGAACATCCTGGCCGAGTACGGCTCGGAGTCGAGCAGCGCTGCGGCGGCCCTCGTGAGTCCGTGCAGCGCCGGGGCGACGGGCAGCACTGCGGCCGCGCCCAGCCAGATGGCGACATGGGTCGCCTGCCATCCGACGAGCGCCTGGAAGGCGAGCACCGGCACGAGGCAGGCGATGAAGGAGAGCGACACGAGGAAGTACCGGAACGCACCGAGCAGCAGCGTCGCGATGACGCCCTCGTACCCGAGCAGGCGGCCGAGACGTGAGGTGGTCACGGTGGTCATCCCTTCACCGCCCCGACCGACATGCCCTTGATGAAGTAGCGCTGGAAGGCCGCGAAGATCGCCACGGACGGGATGATCGCGAGGATCGCGCCGGTGTAGATCAGCTGCCACTGCGAGGTGAGCAGGCCCACCATGCGGTTGATGGCGACGTTGATGGTTCCCGCAGACGACGAGTCGAGGAACACCAGCGGGATGAAGAAGTCGTTCCACAGCCCGAGCGCCTGGATGATCACGAACGCCGACGTCACCGGCAGCAGCATCGGGAAGACGATCAGCCAGAAGGTGCGCAGGCGGCCGGCGCCGTCGACGTGCGCCGCCTCTTCGACCTCGATCGGGATGCCCTTGATGAAGCTGCAGTAGAGAAGGATGCCGAAGCTCGCGGCCCCTCCCAGGTGCACCAGGATCACCGACAGCAGCGTGCTGTAGAGACCGACATCGTCGAAGCCCTTCACCAGCGGGATCATGCGCACCTGGAACGGGATCATGAGCCCGGCGATGAACAGCACGTAGAGGAAGCGCGAGGTGCGACCGCCGACCCGCTCGATGCCGTAGGCGGCCATCGGCACGATGATGATGAGCATCACGACCGTGCCGACCGTGATGATGAGCGTGTTGAGGACCGCTTCGAGGAAGTCGGTCTGCTGGAACAGCGCGACGTAGTTGTCGAACGCGAAGGACGTGGGCAGGCCCATCGGATCCTTCGTGATCTCTGCGTAGGAGCGGAACGAGTTCAGCAGCGCGTAGATCACGGGTGACGCGACGATCAGCACCAGGATGCCGAGCACCACCATCACGACGATCTCGCCGACCGACCACTTCTTCTTCTCACGCCGCTGCCGCGGCGGACGAGGGATGCGGGCGAGCCCGGAGGGCTTCCGTTCCGGCTCGATCTTCATGGTCACCTGGGTCATCGTCTCGGTCATGCCTGGATCTCCCTCTTGCGCATATAGGCATTCGCGGCGACGGTGCTCACGATCACCACGATGAAGAGCACGACGGCGGCCGCCGAACCGAACCCGGCCCGGTACTCGCCGAAACCGACCTTGTAGATGAAGAACGCCATCGTCTCGCTCACGAAGCCGGGGCCTCCCGAGGTGAGCACGAGCACCTGGTCGAAGATCACCCACCCGGCGATCATCGCGAGCGTCATGTTGACGGTGACGGCACCGGCGATCATCGGCCAGGTCACGTTCCAGAAGACCTTCGCGCCGCTCGCGCCGTCGATCCGCGCCGCTTCGATGAGCTCCTGCGGCACCGATTGCAGGTTTGCGAGGTAGATGAGGGTGGTGTTGCCACCGAGCGTGAAGCACGTGATGAAGAGGATCACCCAGATCACGATGCTGCTGTCACCCAGCCAGTCGCGGGCCCATTCGGGAAGCCCCATGTCGCGAAGCACGGTGTTCACGGAGCCGAAGTTGAAGTTGAGCAGGTACTTCCAGATCGTCGCCATGATGAACGCGCTGACCAGCGCCGGCAGATAGACGGCCGTGCGGAAGAAGCCCTGCGCGTGGTTGAGCTTGTCGAGCATCAGAGCGACGACGAGAGAGATCACGTTGATGATCAGTGCCGAGCCGAGCCCGAGGACCAGCGTGTTGCGCACCGCGTTCCAGAATCGGCCGCTCGCCACGATGTCCTCGTAGTTCTGTATGCCCACGTAGGCATAGTCGTCGCTGATGCCGTCCCAGTCGGTCAGGCTCAGCTGCACCGTCTGCAACGACGGCACGATCACCATCAGGAGATAGATCGCCAGCGCCGGGACGACGAAGCCCAGCATCGCGAGGCGCCCTCGCGAGAATCGGGGTCGCACTCGGACCTCGGTGATTGCACTCATGTTCTCTCCTTCATCGATCAGCGCTCGCCTGGGAGCCGGGGACGCGGTCGGATCCGCGCCCCCGGCGCCAGGGTCAACCGGCCGCTGCGACCTGCGCGTCGAGCTCCGCCTGAACCTTCGCGATCGTCTCGTCGATCGTGGTCTGGCCGTCCTGCATCTCGATGCGCGACTGGCGGAAGAAGGTGTTGACCGAGCTGAAGGTGCTGAGCGTCGGGGCGTTCTCGTACCAGACGAGGTTCGGGTTCTCGAGCAGGGCGAAGAAGTCCTCGGCACCGGGGATCGTGTCGTTGCGCACGACCTCGTCGGACCCCACGATGTTGGGCGAGATCCAGCCGTCCTTCTCCATCAGGTTCGCCGCGTCGACGGAGTAGAAGTAGGTGAGGAACTCGACAGCCGAGGCGTACTCGTCCTCGTTCTCCGCCGCCTGCGACGAGATGGCCAGACCGCCGGCGGTGTCTCCGACGACGCTGTTCTTGAGGACGTTGATCTTGCCGTCCTCGTCGGGGATGATGAACAGCCCCGCGTCGAACTCCGGATCGACCTTGTTGATGTCCATCAGCCGCCCCAGCCCGGCAGACGACGTCGCCATCACGGCCTGCTCGTTCACGAGCAGTGTGGTGGTCTGGGCATCCGCGGTGGACTGCCACCCCTCCAGCACGTAGTTGTCCATGATCATCTTCAGCTCCTCGAGCGGAGCCTTCAGATCGGCCACGGCGGCATCTCCCGCAGCTGCCGCGTTCCAGAACCCGCCGTCGTCGCTGTACTCGGCGAACACCGGTGCCGCGAGCGGCTTCCACAGCTGGTCGGAGGGCCAGACCTCCGCGGCGGCGGTGGCGAGCGGCACGTCTCCGTTGGCCTTGATCTCGTCGAGCAGGTCGATGAAGTCGTCGTAGGTCTCCGGTACCTCGAGGTCGTGCTCCTCGAAGTAGGTCTTGTTGTAGACGATGTTCATGCCGAGTTCGCCGTTGAGCGCGCTGTACGGCACGGTGTAGACGTTGCCGTCCTCGGCTGGGGCGAACGCGTCGGGCTCGAGCAGCTCCGTGACCTCGTCGGGCACCGGGGCGAGCTTGCCGGCGTTGACGTAGGTGAGGGTGTCGCGCATGTCGACCACCGCCGGCCAGTTGCCCGTGGCGTCGACGGTCTTGAGCGCAGTGGCGTAGTCGGAGCCGGCGGGCAGCGGGTCGAGTTTGACCTCGGTCGTGTCGCTCTGCTCGTTGAAGGCGGTGACGACCTGGTCGACGACGGTGTTCCAGGTGTCGTCTCCCGTGGCGTACAGGAAGCGGATCGTCGTCTTGTCTCCCGACTCCGCCTCGTCTCCTGAGCCACCGGAGCAGCCGGCGAGCGCGAGAACGGAGGTCGCGAGGCCGGCGGTCGCCAGCAGGAGGCGGCTGCGTGCGGAGCGCGTCGTTGCGTTGTGCATGTGATCTCCCTTGATTCGTGCCGGACTCTCGTCGGCTAGACCGACGTTAGCTCACCGGATAGCGGTTTCCAAGCATTTTCTGCAACTAGTTGCAAAGTCGCGTGGATCCACCGTGGAGCCCTGGGGTCATGCATGGCCGCGATGCTGCCCGCTTCGCCAGGCTTCTCGGCGGCGACCGCGTCTCGAGAAGCCGCGGGTTCGCAGCGGTGAGTGCGCCTAACCGCCTGGAACAGGAGGCAGCTCGACCACGTGGCCGATGCCGGAGTAGCGGGGTCCGGCGAGTCGCGCCAACGGATTGAGAAGTCGGGTGTCGATCCTCGTCCCGTCCATCACCCGGTCGGCGATATGCCACGTCACCACCCGTCCGACGACGAAATCTCCGCCCGTATCGCTGAACCGGATCGTTCGATCATGGATGCACTCCATGCTCACCGGCGCGTCACGCAGGCGGCGCACGCCGACCGACTCCGATGGGACTGTGGCGAGGCCGAGCATCTCGGCTTCGCTCACGTCGGGGTCCATCTGCTCGGAGCTGGCATGCACCTGAGCAAGCATGTCGACGTCTGCGATGTTGATGACGAACTCACCATCGTCCTCGATGTTTCGCAGCGTGTCCTTCGGCCCGCCCGGACGGCGATTCACGGTGAATCCCAGCATCGCCGGATACTGGCTCACCCACGTGAAGGAGCTGAACGGCGCGAGGTTCGTGGGCTTGGGTGAGCGCCCACTCGTCACCCACGCGATCGGACGCGGCACCACCGCTCCGACAAGGAGGCGATAGGTCGAAGCCGGATCCAGGGTCGCTGCGTCAATGATCACGTTGCCTCCACATGCAGCGACCTTCCGAGCAGGGACAGGCTCGGCGAGGCGCAGCCGATCGTAGCACCGGTCTCGTCCCTCGTCGCGCTCGTGCCATCAGCATCAGGAGCCGTCCTGGTCCATCGCCGCGTTTCCCGCACGCTCGGCCTCGCCCAGCCCGTCGGCGACGTCGCGCTGCCCGAGGAACACCTCATTGAGAAGCGGCCGCATCGCCGCCTCGGCCGCCCCATAGCGCGCCCCCTGCGGCGGTTGCACGACGCCCGACTGGAGCACCTCCATGAGCGGGGACACGTCGACGCCCCGGTCGGCCCAGAGGTCGAAGTACACGTGCTGAGCGTCGGTCACCGCAGGAAGAGCGCTGCCGTCGCGTCCGAGGAACGCGTTGCCTTCGGCGCTTCCGATCCACTCCAGCAGAGCACGCTGGGCGTCTGGGTGGTCGGAGTGGGCGCTCGCGGCCGCCACGACGCCGTTGGTCACACTGACCGCGCCGGCCGGCCCCTCTGGCAGCCGCGCGATCCCCCAGGCGAAGTCCGCAGACTCCGCGATACTCGCCAGATTGTAGGCGCCGGTCTGGAAGAGAGCGAGTTCACCGCGGAGGAAGAGCTCACGCGCGACGTCGCCGCCAGTCGGCGGATTCGTCTCGACCGCCGGCGGCGCCACATGCTCATCCTCGATCAGGTCGACCACGTACTCGATGGCCTGCACGCCCGCCGGATCGGCGAAGACGAACCTGTCGCCGTCCTGCCACGCGGCTCCGTTCGAGCCGAGGAACTGCAGCAGGATCGCATTCAGGTCGTTCGACGCGGAATAGCCGTACTGCTGGATGTCGCGTTCGTCGAATCCAGCTGCATCGGGGGTACGCCCCTCCGCATCGTGGGTGAGCTGCCGCGCCGCAGCACGCAACGGATCGTCATCGGCCGCGGGATCCCAGGTGAGGGCCGCGACGTCCTGGGGTCGCAGCCCCGCTGCCGCGAGCAGATCAGCGTTGTAGAACAGCCCGATCCCCGGGTCGGTGAGCTGCGGCACACCCCACAGTCGGCCGTCGACGGTGTACTGCTCGACGACGGCGGGATCCCACGAGGCGACGGATGCGGCATCCGCGCTCTCTCCGATCGCCACCAGTTCGCCCGCTCGGGCGTAGTCGGCGACATTGACAGCGTTGGTCCAGAACACGTCATCCACGGCCCCAGCGGCGATGTCGAGTCGCAACTGCGACCAATAGTCGGCCCACGGGACGACGACCACCGACACGTCGATGCCAGTGTCGGCAGTGAACTGCTCGAACGAGGCGCGATAGGCGTCGGCGGCCTGCTCGTCCCAGAGTCGGAAGGTCAGCGTCTCGTCCGTCGCATCGGAGCCGCAGCCTGTCGCGCCCAGCGCTGACACGCAGACAGCCACAGCGGCGACTGCGCGATACCGACGGCGTCCGGTGACCTTCATCAGACTCCCGCTCAGTCGGTTCCCGCAGCAGCGGGGTCGCCCGCGGTCTGCACGCCTTCGAGCATGAGAGCGAGCAAGTGCCTCAGCTGCTCGCTCTCCGTCGCGCTCAGTCCGCGGGTGAGCGCTGCGTCCAGAGACTGCACGCGCGGCAGCAGCGCTGCGTACTCGGACTCGCCGAACTCCGTGAGTCTGAGCGTGTTGCGCCTGCGGTCGACATCGTCGCGCCGGCGTGCGATGAGCCCGCGCCGCTGCAGCCGCTGGACGATGTCGGCGATCGTGGAGCGGTCGAGGTCCAGCGCGTCGCAGATCTCGCGCTGGCTCGACTCCGGGTGCTCGGCGAGTGTCATCAAGACGCCGAATTGCACGCTCGTGACGTCATCCGACACGATCCGCTGCCAGGTGGCGACATGCGCCTGCTGCGCGCGGCGGATGAGATATCCCGTGAAGGTGGTCACGCGTACATTCTCACAGCCAGGTGGGTGCCGGCGGCGCGGACCTGCCGTCAGGCGTCGTCACCCCGCGCCGACTCCGACCGGTCCCCCAAGCCACGAGATCGACGGCGGTGCCGCGCGCCACGATCGACTCCGCGGCGGGATCGTCGTCGACGGCGAGCACGACATCGCGGTCGGTCGGCTCGAGGATGACGTTCGGGGCCTTTGTGGCTGCCCGCTTGCGCCGCCACACCGCGATCAGATCCTCGAGCAACCGATCCACCAGCTCCACGGGGAAGTCGGAGACTGACCCGCCGTTGTCGAGATCGACGGCGTGCAGCCAGACCTCGCGGGTGCGCATCCACACCGTCTCTCTCACGGGGGCGGTGCGCCCCTGCGCGGTGACGATGGGGAACGCCCACCGCGCCTCGGGCAGGTCGCGCCATTCGACGTTCAGGTGCACGGCCGCGTGCGCCGACAGGTTGCGCAACGCCTCCACGGGCAGGGTCGCCCCGAACTCGATCTCGTCCTGGCGCTGGCTGGGCGAGTCGTACATCGGCGTCTCGATGCCGGTCGCCGCCCACTCGACCAGGCGTGCGTTGGCGCGGGCGTTGTATCCGACGTGGGCGACGATGTGGCGACGCGACCAGCCCGGCAGCAATGACGGCGCGTCGAAGTCGACGTCGCGCAGTTCATTGAGCTTGCGCGAGAAGTACGCCTGTCCTCGTCTGGCCACCATCAGCGCGGCGGCGAGTTCGGGGTCGGTGACGTTGTCGCTCCTGCCGGGCACCTCAGGCCTCCGCCACGACCGGATTCCGCTGCGCGCCGAGACCCTCGATGCTCGTGACGAGCGTGGATCCGGGAGTGAGGTACCGCGGGGGCTTGCGCGCGTGACCCACTCCGCCCGGAGTACCCGAGGCGATGACGTCGCCGGGCTGCAGCGTCACGATCTCGGAGATGTAGGAGATGAGCTCCGCTGGCGGGAAGACGAGGTCATCGGTGTCGGTGACCTGCACCGTCTCGCCGTCGACCTCGGTGCGCAGCTCTCGGCCAGAGCCGAACTCGTCCGGGGTGACGAGGTATGGTCCGAACGGAGTCGTCGCCTCGAATGTCTTGCCCTGGAACCACTCGGGCGAGCGGTACTGGTAGTCGCGCATCGTCACGTCGTTGAGCACGGCGTACCCGGCGATCGCAGCGCCTGCGTCTGCGGCGGCGACCCGCCGGGCAGGGGCACCGATCACGATCGCGAGCTCGCCCTCCCAGTCCACCGCCTCGGCAGCGGCACGCGGCAGCTCGATGGTGTCGTACGCCCCGATGAGCGCCTCCGGATACTTCGCGAACAGCGTCGGGTACGCGGGCAGCTCGCGGCCCATCTCGAGGATGTGCTTACGGTAGTTGAGGCCTACGCACACGACCTTGCCCGGCCGCGGCACGACCGGGGCCCAGCGCGTCGGCTCGATGTCGGCGAGAGCGTGAGCCGCACCAGCCGCGGCCTCGGCGGCTGCACGCCACCCGGGTGCGGCCAGGAGCGCGCCGACATCGGCGAAGCCGTCGATCTCGACGGCTTGGTCCTCGTCGATGCGGACGGCGGTGGTGCGGTCGGGATGCCGCAGAGTGGCGAGCTTCATGCGCTCTGCTCCTTCGAGATGCTGGGTATGTAGGTTCGGGCGAAGTTGAGGCGTTCGATGATGGGGGCGTCGCTGAAGCGAAAGAGGTCGAACTCGGACTCCGCCTCGAGCGACCACGGCACCCAGCTCGGTACGACGAAGAGGTCGCCCTTGTCGAGCTCGTGCACGGTCTCGCCCAGCGTGACCCGACCGCTTCCCTCGAAGACCTGCCACACTGACGAGCCGACCTCGTGTCGGGCTGGCGTGCGGGCTCCGGCTCGGATCCGGTGGAACTCGCAGCGGATCGTCGACATGACGTCGCCGCCCGTGGTCGGGTTCGTGTAGCGGATGGCCGCGTGCCCCTGCTCGACGGTGGCGGGGTGCCCCTCGTCCTCGAGAGCGAGCTGCTCGCGCAGCGCGCGATCGGTGTACTCCCAGCGATAGGCCGCGATGGGCGAACTGGGCAACGCATCCAGCGACGACAGCGGACGCAGACCCGGATAGGCCCACAGCCGCTCGGAGCGGGAGATGTCGGGTGAAGCCTCATCGGTGACACGTTCGGCGCCGAACTCGAAGAAGCCGACGTCGTTGGCGCTCGAGAACGGGATGTCGAGGCCGTCTATCCACGCCATCGGGTTGGGAGTGTCGTTGTGGTGCCCGTGGAAGTTCCATCCCGGTGTGAGGAGCAGGTCGCCGCGACGCATGGCCACGGGGTCGCCGTTGACGACGGTCCACACACCCTCACCCTCGACCACGAAACGGAACGCGTTCTGCGAGTGACGATGCTCCGGCGCGGTCTCGTGACCGCCGAGGTATTGGATCGCAGCCCACAGCGTCGGCGTGGCATAGGCCGTGCCGGGCAGGCCCGGGTTCGTCAATCCGATCGCTCGCCGCTCGCCGCCGCGACCGACGGGCACGAGTCGACCCGATCGCTCCGCGATGTCGTACAGCGTCTTCCACCGCCACACATGCGGCATCGCCTGGGGCGCCGGCGCCAAGGGCATGAGGTCGTCGCGCTGCGTCCACAGCGGCGCGAGCGAATTCGCCTCGAAGTCCTCATAGAGCTCGACCAGTTCCGGGCTGTCTGCCCGTCCGTCCATCTGCTGCATCGCAGACCTCCCGAATACTCAGTACCCCAACGATACACATCGCGCGGCTCGATGTCACCCCCCACGGGCGAGGCTCGCAGAGCGTTAGTCTGTACCCCAACCATGACGCGACGAGGAGGGCGGCATGACCTCGATCCCCCCGGTGCCGCGGGAGTGGCGTCCGACCCTCGGTGGGGATCGCCTGGGCGCGGCCGCGCTGCTGATGCCTTCCCTCCTCGGCGTGGCGGTGTTCTTCGTCGCCCCGGCCTCGGCACTCGTGTGGCTCAGCACCCAGCGCTGGAACATCGTCAGCCCCCCGGAGGGCGCTGGAGTGGAGAACTTCGCCACGGTCCTGACCGACCCGTCGTTCGGCCACGCCGTCGCCGTGACAGCCGCCATCGCCGCGATCGCTCTTCCACTCGAGATCGGATGCGCCCTCCTCCTCGCGATCGTCGCCGTCCGGCGCGCCCCCGGCGTCCGCGTGTGGCGAGCCGTGATCGTCCTCCCGTGGCTCGTCGCTCCGTTCGTCTCGGGCACCCTCTGGCGATGGATCCTCGCACCCTCGTCGGGATGGATCGCCACCCTGACCGGCGAGCGCTTCGACGGACTCATCGACCCCACGACTGCGCCGCTCCTCGTCGCGCTCGTCGTGGCTTGGAGCGAGACGGGCTACGTCGCCCTGTTCTTCATCGCCGGACTGTTGGCGATCCCGCCCGCACAGACGGACGCCGCCCGCGTCGACGGCGCCGGGACCCTCTCGACACTCTGGTTCATCCAGCTGCCGCAGCTGCGCGCGATTCTCGTCTTCGTCGTCGTCACCGGCACGATCCGCATGCTCGGCGTGTATGACCAGGTCATCGCCCTCACCGGCGGCGGTCCGGGCTCGGCGACACAGACCGTGGCCCTGTGGATCTACGACACGGCGTTCGGCGCGTTCGACATCGGGACGGCGGCGAGCGGGTCCCTCGTGATCCTCGGCGTCGCGCTCGTCGGTCTCGCGCTGCTGCGCAGCCGTCGCCCGGGGCACGAGCGATGAGCTGGTCGGCGTACAGGAGGGTCCGCCGCGCCGCGGCAGGCTACGCGCTCGCGGCGGCGGTGATCGTGCTCTCGGTCGGCCCGCTGGCGCTCGGCCTGGTCACAGCGCTCACCCCCGCTGTCGCTTTCGATCGATCAGGACCCGCGGCGCCGACCGGCTGGACCCTCGACAACTTCCTCGCTGTGGGGTCGCAGACCGAGTTCGGCCGATCGGTCTGGATCACGACGGCCGCATGCCTGTTGCTGTGCGCGACGCAGGTCCCCCTCTCAGCCGCCGCGGCATTCGTGTTCGCCAAGGTGCAGTTCCCGGGGCGTGCGCCGCTGTTCGCCGTGATTCTCGCCACGCTTGCGCTGCCACCGATCCTCACGGTGGTTCCGCTCTACCTGGCGCTCAGTGCGGCGGGACTGCGAGGCACGTTCTGGGGAATCGTCGCCCCGTTCATGCTGGCCTCCCCGTACGCGATCTTCCTGCTGCGACAGTTCTATCGTCAGCTCTCCGACGACGTGCTGGACGCGGCGCGCTTGGACGGGGCGTCGCTCGTGCAGATCTTCCTGCGCATCGCCGCGCCGATCTCCTGGCCTGCCCTCGTGCTCGTCTCCTTCATCACCGTGATCACTCAGTGGAACGCGTTCCTGTGGCCGCGGATCATCGCGGGCACGACGTGGCCTGTTGTGACGGTGGCGGTGGCGGGCCTGCCTCAGCAGCACGATCCGCAGTGGCCGCTCGTCCTGGCCGGCACGACGCTGGCGGCGATCCCGGCCGTCCTTGCGCTGCTCGTCTTCTCCCGCGTCTTCGACCGCGCAAACCCGTGAGCGGACGTCCCGACATCAGGCGACGACGCCGCCGATCCCCTTGATCACCGCAGCGACGGCACCCACATAGGCGATCACGAGCACCAGTGCCCGCGCGGTCTGCGGGGTGATCCAGCGCGTCGCCAGCTCCCCGAGCAGCAGGCCTGCGCCCAGCGCAAGCCCGAGCGCCACCCAGATCCACCAGGCGAAGACCGGCCACCCCGTCGGGGCGACGATGACCTTGCTCGCCAGCGACGCGCCCGCGACCGTCAGCAGGTAGGGCTGCATCGTCGCGGCGAACGAGGACTGCGCCCACCCGCTCAGCACCGCGTACACCGTGACGGCCGGTCCGCCCACCCCGGCGGCGGAGTTCATCAGCCCTGAGGCGAAACCCGCCGAGGTGCGCAGCGTCGCGCCGTCACGCGGAGCTGAAGTGCGGCGGATCGCGAGCGACAGCGTCAGGGCGACCACGATCAGCAGCCCCAGCATCGTCTCGAGCACCGGCCGCTCGAGCGCGACGAGCAACCAGGTGCCGGGGATGACCCCCACCAGCGCGGGCAGCGCAAGGCGCCGATACCGCGGCCAGTCGATGTCGGCACGTCGCCGCAGCCCGATCACCACCGCCAGTGCGGCGCCGCACGCGTTCACCACCACCACCGCCTGCAACGGGTCCAGCAGCAGGATCAGCACAGGCGCCGCGACCATCGCCAGGCCCATCCCCGTCACCCGCTGGCTGGCCGCTCCGACGACGATGGCCAGCAGCACCAGAATCACCATGAAGACGATTCAGTCCCCGGGTTCGAATCGGCTGCATGTGCCGCGATCGACCGATGGTGCTCGTCGCCGCAGTGCGAGCATTGCATCACGGCCGCGTTGCATCCGCGAGCCTCCGAGCCGGACCCCACTCGGGAATCGCACTTGTTCCCGAGGGGAAGCGCACGTTCTTCGATCGCACGAACTCGGCCAGTGTCTCCGCGGCCCCCTCCCGCCCGTATCCGCTCGACTTGATCCCGCCGAAGGGCGATCCGAGGAGAGAAGCCCGGAAGTAGTTGTTGACGAAGACCATTCCAGCCTCGAGACCGTCAGCGAACCTCGCCGCGCGCTCGGCATCCGTCGTGAATACCGCCGCGGTGAGTCCGTACTCGGTGCCGTTCGCGATGGCGAGGGCTTCGCTCTCGGAGTTGAACCGCATCAACGTCGCCACCGGCCCGAAGACCTCTTCCTGAGCGATGCGCATATCTGCGGTCACCTCTCCGAACAGCGTCGGGGCCACCCAGAAGCCGCCTTGCAGGAGCGGATCCGTCGGAATCGCCGCCTGCGCGAGGAGCACCGCACCTTCGGCCTGGGCGATGTCTATATAGGAGATCACGCGTTCCTGCTGCCGGCGATCCACGAGTGGACCGACCTCCGTTTCAGGGTCGGTTCCCACGCCGACCACCAACGACTCAGTCGCGGCAGCGAACCGTCGAGCGAACTCGTCGTAGATGTCGTCGTGGACGAGCAGCCGCGTCGTGGCCGTGCACGCCTCGCCTTGATTGAAGTACATCCCCTCGATGGCGGCGGCGAGCGTGACGTCGATATCAGCATCGGGGAAGACGATGAGCGCGTTCTTTCCCCCCAGTTCCATCGTGCAGGGAGTGAGGTTCGCGGCCGCGGCGGCGAGGACCTTCCGCCCGGTATCGGGAGAACCGGTGAAGGTCAGCCGCCCCACCCCGTCATGTGCGGACAACGCGATGCCGGCGGCCATGCCGGGGACGGCGTTGATCACGCCCGGAGGCAGGATCTCAGCGGCGAGTTCGACCATGCGGAGGACGGTGAGCGGCGCCTGTTCGCCCGGCTTGACGACGATGGTGTTGCCGGCGGCGAGCGCCGGTGCTGTCTTTGCAGCGAAGTGGATCGGCGGCCAGTTGAACGGCAGGATGGCGCCGACGACACCATAGGGATCGTGACGGATCTGCGCCTCGATCGGGCCTTGATCGATGATGGCGGCGTGCTGGGTCTCGACGATGCCGGCGAAGTAGTCGAACGTCGCTACGGCGTAGGCGACATCGAACCTACGAGCGTCGCGTCGGGGTTTGCCGTTCTCCAGGGACTCCAGTTCCGCGAGCTCGTCCGCGTGATCGAGCAGGTGCGCAGAGATGGCGCGCAGGTGTGCGCCGCGCTGGCGCGGACTGAGCGACGCCCAACCGGACTGAGCGCCACGCGCCGCCAGGACGGCAGCGTCGACTTCCTCCGGACCGCAGTCCGACACTGCGGCGAGCACGGATCCGTCCGCCGGGTTGAGCACGGAGAAGGTCGGGCCGCCGGGAGTGACCCAACTCCCTCCGATGAAGGCACCCCAGCGCCGTCTGACATCCGTGATCGTGCGTCGTGCAGCGGGGCCAGCAGCAAGTGTCATCAGGTGGTTCTCCCCGTGAGTTCGTCGATGGCGTCATCGCTCGCGCCGAACAGCGCGACGATGCTGTCGTGGAGTTCGAGGAATTGCGGAGAGGACGGATCGACCGGCTTGGCGAGCGGCACGTCGATGTCCGCGAGTATTTTGGTGGGCTTCGGCGAGAACACCACGACACGGCTCCCCACGACGACGGCTTCGTCGACGTCGTGGGTCACGAAGATGATGGTCAGACCGGTCTTCTCCCAGACCGAGACGATCTCTCGTCGCAACTGACGCCTCGTCTGCACGTCCAACGCGCTGAACGGCTCGTCCATGAGCAGGATGCGGGGGCGAACGGCGAGTGCGCGGGCGATCGACACCCGCTGCTGCTCGCCACCGGAGAGCACATGAGCCGGTCGCTCGGCCAGGTGCGCGATGCCCACGGTCTCCATCGCCTCCAGCGCGCGAGCCTCGAGGTCGGCACGCGTTCCCGTGATGCCGCGCAGTTGCATGCCGAGCACCACATTCCCGATGGCACTGCGCCACGGAACCAGCCGCGGAGCCTGGAACACGTAGGAGAGTCCGTGCCACGCCTGTGAGGGGGTTTCACCGAGCACCTCGACGGTACCGCCGGCGGGCGTGAGGAGTTCACCGATCATCCGAAGCATCGTGGACTTGCCGCACCCGCTCGGCCCGAGGAAGCAGGTGAACTCCCCCTCTTCGATCGCAAGGTGCAGATCGTCGATCACGACGCTCTGGCCGTACTGCACGCGGAGGTTCTGAAAGGTCACGGCGGTCATGAGGTTCCCATCGTTCCGGATCGGCGGGCGAAGTAGCGGGCGAGCGGGTCGAAGAGCAGGCGCTCGACCAGCACGACGATGACCAGCACGACGATGATCGTCGCGAACACGGTCGGCGTATCGAATGACTGTCGAGCCCTGTTCATCACCAGGCCGAGTCCGGCCTCAGCGCCGAAGAACTCGGCGATGAGAGCCACCTTCCAGCCGACGCTGAACGAGAGGCGCACTGCCGCGAGCGTGTACGGGATCAGGAGCGGAAGCTGGATCCGCCAGAGGATCTTGCCATTCGAACGTGTGAAGGATCTCCCCATCTCGAGAAGGCCCGGATCCAGGCTCCTCATCCCCTCCCACAGGTTCACCATGCAGAAGGGGATGAGGATGAGGGTGACGACGAAGATGACAGCGAAGTTTCCGACGCCGAACCAGACCACCCCGAGAATCGCCCATCCGAGCGCCGGCACGCTGTTGAGGAACGGCACGATGACCGACCCGACCAGCGTCTCCGTCGGACGCCAGAGCCTCGCCATGAAGACGAGGAGCCCACCGATGAGCAGCGCCAGCATCACGGCGATGACGATGCGGGCCATCGAGGTCCATGTCTGGTAAGCCTCCGGGCCGACGAGGAGGTCGACTGCCCGTTGTGCCACCAGAACAGGATTGGGGAGGTCGACCGGCCTTGCCGACAGCGAGGCGTACCACCACCAGATCACGACGGCGACGGGAACGCCGATCGCGAGCCAGTAACTCCCTCTCGGCGGTTTGGGGCGGCGGCGTTTCAGGGGTGCCGCCGCTGCCGTGGCTATCGTTTCAGTCTGACTCATCTTCACTTCACTCACCGTCGATCTCGTCGGGCACAGTCGGGCATCACGAAGAGGGGATCACCGTGATCTCATTGACATCGGGGTTGATCGGAATGAGTCCGAGATCGAACGCAGCCGTGTAGAACTCTTCGGCATAGCCGAGCCAGGTCTCGTCCGCGACTCCGCCGAACTGATAGTGATCGGACTGCCACCAGAAGTTGATGAAGTCAGGGCTGACTCCGGTCTGTTCGGCGATCTCATCCGCGAACTCCTCATGGTTCGCTTCCGCGTACGCCACAGACTCCGCCAGGAGCTCTTGGAACGCGGCCACGCATTCGCCGTTCGCGTCGACGTAGGCGCCATCGGCGACGAACGCGGACCCGATGGGCCATGCCCCGTTGGCGAGATCCTTGTACTCGACATCGATGTGCGCGATGTTGGCGATGTCCTCGTCGTTGGATGCGATCCAGCCGGCCTGATGCCAGAGGATCGCGGCGTCGATGTCGCCCTGAGCGAGCGCGTTGAGCTGCGTCGGCGGATCGAGCTCGACCCAGGTCAGGTCGCCACCCTCGAGATCGGCGTTCAACCCGTACTCGCCTTCGAACACGATCTGCGCCTGCTGCGTCGCCGAAGACCCGAAGCTCGCGATCGATACACGCTTTCCGACGAGGTCGGCCGGCGACTCGATGCCCGATCCCTCCTTCGCGTAGACGGAGATTCCTGCGCCGGTGTGCGCGAGGCTGTATGCCACGGCGCGAAGATCCAGCCCACCTGCTTCGCGGGCATTGACGAGGCCGGGAAGGGAAGTCATGACGTAGTCGAACTGGCCGCTGCTGGTCGCCTGGATCAGCGCGGGGATCTGCAGGTAGCTCACTTCGACATCGGGAACGACGTCGGATTCGACGAGCCCGTTCTCGAGCGCGTAGAAAGCGGCACGATGAGAATCGTCGTCCAGGCCCGCGAGCTTCGCCGTCCCGCAGTCAGCCTCCGCTGACGCCTCCGGCGTCGACGGGGCGCCAGACGAACACGCGGTGACGAGGAGCAAAGTCCCCATTGCACCGGATACCGACCACCAGGTTCTGCGTCCCATAGCTCACTCCTTTGTGATGCGCCCGTGCCTGATCTCGGTGTGTGGACAGACTCCCAGCGCGTGGGTCGATAGTACATACACTTCACCCCGGCCACAACGGCTTCGCCAAAGGTGCATGCACATTGATGCGGATCGGCCGCGTCGAACCTTCCATCGCCGACGGGACTGGCGGCGGGAGCAACCTTGACAACGGGACGGGCGTTCGGCAAAGTGTAGACACTTGGGCGCTCACTGAAGCGCTGATGAGAAAGGTCTTCGATGCGGAAGCCACCCTGGTCCCTTGTCCAGTATCTCGATGAGGCGGGCAATCCGACCGCCGGAATCGAATCCGACGGCGCGGTCTACCGAGCGCCCAGCGACTGGCCGACCACGGTCAGCACCCTGCTCGACCAGTGGGCGACGTATGCGCCCGCTCTGCAGTCGTTGGACCTCTCCACACTGACCGAGGAGCCGAATGCGCATCTGGTCGCACCGATCACCTTCCCGCGGAAGGTCATCTGCGCAGGAGCGAACTACTTCGATCATGCCGAGGAGATGGGGACGGCGCGCCCCAACCCCGACGGCGTCCCGTTCTTCTTCTTGAAGCCTCCGACGACGACGGTGGTCGGTCCGCTCGCCGCCATCGAGCTGCCGAGCGGCGTGGATGCCGGGCTGGACTGGGAGATCGAGCTCGGCGTCGTGATCGCGGATCGCTGCAAGGGCGTCAGCCCGGACGAAGCTCGCTCGCACATCGCGGGCTATGTGATCGCCAATGACATATCCGCTCGCGGTCTCTTCCCGCGAGCAGACGCGGTGTTCCCGGCATTCGGTTGGGACTGGTACTCGCACAAGGCGCTGGACGGATTCTGCCCGCTCGGTCCCGGAATCGTGCCGGCATGGCTCGTCGAGAATCCTGCCGACCTCCGGATGACTCTGTCCGTGAACGGCGTCGTGAAGCAGGATTCTGGGACGCGAAACCTCGTGGTGGGGATCGAGGAGCTCGTCGCCGCTGCCAGTCGCTTCGTCACGCTGGAGCCCGGCGACGTCATTCTCACAGGAACCCCCGCGGGAGTGGGCATGCCTCGGAAGGACTTCTTGAAGTCGGGCGACGTCATGGTCGCTGAGATCGACGGTCTTGGTCGGCTGGAGAATCGAGTGACCTCGTGAGCGCTCAGTGGGTGACGCCGGATGCGGTTTCCTTCCGCATGCGCGCCGTCACCATGCGACAGTTCGGGCCGCCCGACGTCCTTCAGGTCGAGCATGTGGATACTCCGGTTCCTGGAGATGACGAAGTCCTCGTCCGCGTCGCTGCTGTCAGCGTCGGTCGCCTTCTCGATCTCCTCGCTCGATCGGGAAAGCACCCGTACGCGAAATTCACCTTCCCGCATATCCTCGGCGCCGAATGCGCAGGCGTCGTGGCTCAGCTCGGGAACGCCGTGACCGGGGTCGAAGTCGGACAGCGGGTCGCGGTCTTTCCCGTCATCGTGACGGGTGACGACGAGATGACGCGCTCGGGATACCCGGAACTCTCACCATCGGTCGAGCTCCTGGGCACCCATCGCCAGGGGGCGTATGCGGAGTACGTGCGGGTGCCTGCGAGCAACGTGCGAGTCGTCCCCGCTGATATGACGCCACTGGACGCGATCTCCGTCGTGCTGGCGGGATCCGTCGCGATGAATCAGTTCGATCGGGTCGGCGGAGTCGGCCCCGGCACGCGAATCATCGTGCAGGGAGCCACGAGCGCTCTCGGGTCCACGACGGCGCTCTTGGCCCGACACCTGGGTGCGACGGTCGTCGTGACCTCTCGTCATGAGCACAAGCGTGCACGGCTGCGCGAGCTCGGATTCGAGCATGCGCTGGATCCGTCCGCGGACGACTTCTGCGCCAGCGCCCGCGACATCTTCGGCGGGCAGGGAGCACAGGTCGTCGTCGACAACCTCGGAGTCGTCGACATCTGGGAGCGGGGTTTCGATGTTCTCGCGCCAGGAGGCGCGATCGTCAGTTCCGGCGCGTTCCTCGGACTCGAAGTACCGGTGAATCTGAAGCGGCTGTACTCGCTGGGTCACCGTGTCATCGGCGTCCGAACGGGAAACCTGGCGTCGCTCGATCGACTCTGGGCCGAGGTCGGGAACGGATTCCGCAGCGTCGTCGACAGGTCGTTCGTTCTGGAGGATGCTCCGAATGCGCACCGCTACGTGGAGGGCGAGGACAACGTCGGCCGCGTCGCGCTGACGGTCTCCTGATGGACACGCTGCGACTGGGTACCTTCGGCCTTTCGATTCCCTTTCTCGTCGGTATTCACAAGGGGCACTTCTCCGCAGCCGGCATTCAACTGGACGCTGCGCGGGTCACGTCCTCGCGCGAGCAGTTCCGCGCCTTCGACGCCGGCGACTACGACCTCCTCCTGACAGCGTTCGACAACGTCGCGAACTACGCGCTGAACCCGCACAACGCCCTGGGACGGACGATCGACATCTGCGCGGTATTCCCCCTCGACGCCGGCATGAACCTCACTCTTGTGGGCGCTCCCGGTATCAGCGGCATCCGTGATCTTCGAGGTCGATCCGTTGCCGTGGATGCCGCTGACAGCGGGTTCGCCTACGTGCTCTATGCACTGCTGGAAGCAGGCGGTCTGCGCCTGGACGACGTCGACATCGTCCTCCACGGCGGAGTCTCCGAGCGGTTCGATCGACTGCGCGCCGGTGAAAGCGCAGCCACCCTCCTGAGCAATGGTCTCGAAGTCAACGCGGTGAACGCAGGCTTGCGCGCCCTCGCGGCATCCTCCCGTGTCGTGGATCCCTATCTGGGTTCCGTCGTCGCCGCGTCTCGAGACTGGCTGGCGGCGAATCGTGAGCTCGGCGAACGGTTCCGGGGAGCGTACGAACAGGCGCTCGCCTCTGTATCCGACCCGTTGAACCACGACGAGGTGTGCATGATCGTCGCGGAGGCTCGGTCGACGACCACTGCCGTGGCACACGCGCTGCTCATGGCCGAGCTCGGATCACTCGGGCTGGCCCTCTCGACGGAGGAATTCGACATCTCAGCCGCGCGCAACACGCTCGCGCTTCGCGCGTCCTACGACGGCTTCGAGGGCGAGGTCGACATCGCGGCGCTGAGCGAAGAGGGGTCTGCGCTCTACGCCTGACGACTCGTCGGGCCGCGCATCAGCGATCACGTGATCCCGCCTGCGGACGCGGCGAGAGCGGGAGGAGGACGGACGATGCGCGCTCGCCTCCGGTATGGATTCGGAAGGGTCGTTCGAAGACGGCTGGATCACGATCGGACGGATCATCGTGGAGGAAGATCGCCTGTCCGCGCATGGGGATTCCGTACAGTTCCGGCCACGGCCCGTCACCCTCGAACGCGAAATCCCGACCGGTGAGCGTGATACCGAGTCGATGACCGCGGGGGATGATGATGCTGGTGGGCCAGATCTCGATGTTGAGCTCCACGACTTCACCGGGCGTCAGAGCGACCTCGTGATCATGAGGGTGAACCGGCCGATCCGGTGTCGACGCGGATGCGTCGATTGCGCGATGGGATGCCCGCAGCCACCCTACGGTGATCACTCCTCGCGGATCGAGCGCGCTTCTCAGTGCGACGTCGCCACCCTGATCATCGAGAACACGCACCGTCACGAAGACGTCGACGTCTGACGCTTCGCTCTCGATGAACAACCGCGCCGACAGCGTGCCGGTGATCTCGGCATCGTGCGCGAGGGGCGACGTGGTGAAGGTCAGACCGGAGGACGAAGAGGGCACGATGGCGCTCGCCGCGGATTCCGCGCGTGATGGCGTCAGCGTGTTCGTGTCCGCGCTGAGGAAGTACTCCACCCACTCCGTGCCCTCAAGCGGCCACGTCTCCCCCGTTCGCTCCTCGAACGTCCCATCGACATGGCGGAGATTCAAGACGACCCGTGGACGCTGGTCCCAGCCGTTGTCGGCTCCCTTGAGGAAGTGATCGAAGAACTGGCGCTGCATGCTGACGCCATAGTCGGTGTAGAAATGCACCCAATGTTCGAGGCCGTGCACCTCCAACCACTTCTGCGCAGACGAGGATTCGGCGAACCCGGCGAAGTTTCCGCGCGAGTGGAGGTGGTGAGCCCAGTTGCCCGCCGACAGGAGCGGCACGTCCACGGCCGACAGGTCGGGAGTGCGTGAACGATGGTAGTCATCGAGCAGTGGGCGACTTCGGATGTCCGCCAGATAGTCGGGCCTGTTCTCTCGAAGCTGCGCCTCGGTGAGGGTCTGAGGGCCGGAGACCAACTCGCCCGTGTGCTCGTTGATCTCGCCGCGCTCACCCAGTCCGTGTTGCACGCGCAGGATGGTCGCCGGATACCAGGACTCGTAGAAGGAGCTGAGTATCCCTCCGTGGCGGAGGAATTCGCGGTAGTAGTCCGCACTGCCCTCCCACGGGCAGATCGCAGCCAGGTGCGGCGGCTTCAGTGCCGCGACCTGCCACTGATTCATGGCGTAGTAGGAGACGCCGAGGAGTCCCACCCGACCATTGCTCCAGCCTTGTGCACCCGCCCATTCGATGCAGTCGTAGAAGTCCTCGGCTTCTTGCGCCGAGTAGATGTCGACGAATCCTGGTGAGCGCCCTGCCCCTCGGGAGTCCACCCTCACGCAGACGTATCCGTGGGGAACCCATTTCTCAGGGTCGGGCGTCTCCCACACCTGGAACCGGTTGGAGGATCCTTCCAGGGCATCTGGGTGCCGCGCTTCGAGCACCTTCCACATCCCCGGGAATCCCTTTTGGAACGAGAGCCCTTTGCCATACGGTCCGTGCGTGAGCAGCACGGGGTACTCGCCCGGCTCGATCGGCCCGAAGACGTCTGCCCGAAGCACGGCGCCGTCCCGCACGACGATCGGGACATCCCATTCGACACGCATCTCCCCGATGACTTCCATGAATGTCTCCTTCGACATATCCGGCCCACCTGGCCGCAACGCTGCGTCTGTTCTGAGCTCTGAACTGGGATCTTCTATCGAAGATGCCGTCGCACGCGCGCGTACGACGGCGGAGTGAGGCGAGGCGCTCGCATGACCATCGAGCTACTCCCGGCCGGCACTGACCATCGCGAGCGCCTCACGGGTTGCCACTCCGAGAACGTCCGGCGCGACATCCGCCAGCACCGTCAGGCTCGTGTGCGCGAGATGGGCCGCCATCAGCTCACCCGCCTCGTGAGTCCTCCCTGCCACGACGGCTTCGAGGATGCTCTCGTGCTCGTCGTGAGAAATCTGAAACGAGGACGGATGCATCACTTGATACAGACGGAGGTAGCGCAAGCTGCGCTCGGCGTAGGATTGCGCGACTCGGGCGAGGGGTTCATCGGCGCGCGCCATGCAGAGTTGATGGAAGATGCGGTGCTCGGCCATCCACGCATCCATATCGTGCGCGTCCTTCAGCTCGTCGAGCCGCACCAATGACGCTTTCGCCTCGATCACTTCGTCAGCGTCCAGCCGACCGGCAGTGAGACGCGTGCCGAGGGCCTCCAGCGCGATTCGGACGCCGTAGAGCTGATCCAGTTCATTCGGATCGAGCCCTCGCACCTGTGCACGCTGATCGACCTCGACGACGATGATGCCTTCCTCCTGCAGCATCCGGAACGCTTCTCGCATCGGCGTTCGGCTGACCCCGAAGGCTCTGGCCAAGGCGGCTTGCTTGAGCACGTCTCCTGGTTGCAGGACGTTGTCGAAGATGAGGCGGCGCATGTGATCCCGCAGGTCGACGCTGACTCGTCGCGGATCATTCAGCTCTGGCTTCGGGAGTTCATCGATCGCAAAGGCCATTGCAACATCCATTCTTTCGCATGATCCTATCCGACCACCGGTCACGCCATCGTGGGGACCCGGCGTCGACCCACCGCACTGCGTGGCGCGCTGCCGAGTCGGATGATCTCACTCGCTCTCAGCCTTCACGCGCTCCTGGATATCGTCGCGCAGGGCCTTCTTGTCGATCTTGCCCACCTTGGTCAGAGGCATGTTGTCAACGATGACGAGCCGCTCGGGGTGCTTGAAGCGGGCGACGCCGTCGAGATCCAATCGCTCGCGGACTTCCTCCAGCGTGAACTCGACCTGACGCTTGAGAGTCACGTAGACGCACACTCGCTCACCGAGAACCGGGTCGGGCATCGCGACAGCGGCGGCGAGGTCGACGACGTCGTGTCGGTAGACGAGGTTCTCGACCTCCTCGCCCGAGATCTTCTCGCCACCGCGGTTGATCATGTCCTTCTCGCGCCCCTGGACGACCAGATTTCCGTCGGGCCGGATGTCGACGATGTCGCCCGTGATGTACCAGCCGTCAGACGTGAATGATCTGGCGTTGTGCTCGGGGGCTCGGTAGTAGCCGCGAGGCGTGTACGGGCCACGCGTGAGCAGCACGCCGCGATGCCCGGCGGGGAGCGTTGCGCCATCGATACCGACGATCTTGACTTCGTCGGCCGGCGACACCGGGCGACCTTGCGTCGTGCTGATGACGTCCAAGGGATCGTCGAGGCGTGTCGTGTTGATCAGTCCTTCGGCCATGCCGAAGACCTGTTGCAGCGTCGCACCGAGGACGGGCTTCACCTTGGCCGCGACCTCGTCGGCGATCCGGGAGCCGCCGACTTGGAGCACAGAGAGCGAACCAAGCGGGGTGGAGCCGGTGGCCTCCGCGTATTCGATCCAGCGCTGCACGACGGCGGGAACGGCTGCCGTATGCGTGACGCCGTGATCACGAATCGCCGCAAAGGCCTTCTCGGGCTCGGGCGATGCCATGGAGACCATCGTTCCCCCGGCGAAGAGGACACCGAGAATTCCCGGGCACGCCAGAGGGAAGTTGTGGCTTGCGGGGAGCGCGACGAGATAGACGGAGGTCTCCGAGAGATCACAGACGGCGGATGTCGCACGAACGTTGTACACGTAATCGTTGTGGGTTCGCGCGATGAGTTTGGGCAGGCCGGTGGTCCCGCCGGACAAGAGGAAGCACGCCACACCGTCGGGATCGATGGCAACCGAGTCCGCGTGCGAGCGGGCCTCGCGCGCGTTCGGCGGACGATCGGTCATCTCCCGGAGCGAGACGTTTCCGCGGTTCACGGCATCACCGAGGACCAGGACATGCTGAACGGTGTCCACCTCCGATCTGATCTGCTCGGCGAGCGCCTGATGGTCGAAGGCCTTCAGGGAATCCGGCACGACGATGGCGACGCTCTCCGAGAGCTCAGCCAGATAGGTGAGCTCGTGGCTTCGGTGCGCGGGGAGCGCCATCACCGGCACAGCGCCCGTCCGGAAGCAGGCGAGCACGAAGATCACGAACTCCGCGCAGTTCGGCAGCTGGACGAGGATGCGGTCGTCAGCAACGATGCCGAGATCCAGCAGGCGCTGAGCGGTGCCGTCCACTCTCGCGGCGAGGTCGCCATACGTCATTCGCTGGTCGCCGTCGATGATCGCCGTACGGTCCGGCCACGCATCCGCCTGCGCGAAGAACGGTTCGGCGAGCGGGCGGTCCTCCCAATAGCCTTCGGCCCTGAACCTTGCGGCGTCCTCCGGTGGCCAGGGGACGACTCCGTCACGCGTGTGGTGTGGCATTGTTCTCTTCCTCATCGACAAGAATCACGGCGTCGAGGGCGATGAGACCGTCGCTCGTCACACGCAGCGGGTTGATCTCCACATCCGAGATCCAGGGATTGTCGGCGACGAGAGCGCCGAGGATCGATACGACCTGAGCGAGATCAGCCTCGTTCAGCGTCGGACCTCCGCGCCACCCTCGCAGCAGGGGCGCGGACTGCAGGTCGTCCGTCATCGCGATCGCAGATCGTTCTGTGACGGGGATGGACCTGATGGAGACATCGCCCGATGCCTCTGCCGTCGTGCCGCCGAGCCCCGCGAGGACGACCGGCCCGAACACGGGATCCCTCCGTGAGCCGACCACCAGATCCACTCCCGGAGGCGCCATCTGTTCCACGAGAACCGCCTGCGCACCGATAGCCGCGAGATCTTGCCACGCGGACTCGAGTTGTGACTCGGTGTGGATGTTCAGGTGGACGCCCCCGATCTCTGTCTTGTGGGCGATGGCGGCATCGAGGATCTTGAGTGCGACGGGAGCCCCGAGTTCGGCGAGCGCGAGGCCCGCTTCGGTCAGCGTCCGCGCGACGCGTCTCGAGGGTGTGCGTATTCCGAGGGAGTCGAGGAGGTCCTTCGCCTGCCCCTCGTCCCAGGCTTCTCGGCGCGATGTCTTCCCGGTCGCACTCATCGGTTCGCCGCCCCGCAAGAAGCGCGCACGCGCATCCGCTGCGACGGCGGCGGTGGCATGAGCCAGGGTCGTGGGGCCCTTCACCAGGCAGATGCCGGATGCCGCGGCACTCGCCATCGCATGACCGACGTCGGCGGAAGGACCGTCCATGCCGATCAGGATGGGGATGATGGCCGTCGCGCCGGATCGGTTCACCGCGGCGGGGAGATCGACGACCGGCTCGGAGATTCCATAGACGGCGACCACGTCGATGCTCTCATCCGCCGCCACCGCGCTGATCACATCTTCGAAGCCTGGGCCCGGCCGACCCGTGTCGACCGGATTGGACTGAAAGGTGATCGGCGGGAGAAGTCGCGACAGCTCAGCGCGAGTGCGATCGTGCAGTGCAGGGAGCTCGACATTCAGCGTCGCCAGCGCATCGGCGATGAGGAGGCCGGGACCCGCTTGACCTGTGATGAGGCCGGCGCCCGGGTTCGGCGCGGGCCGGATGCGACCGCGAGAGAGCGCGGCGACGGCGGCCACGAGTTGCGCCTCGTCATCCACGATCACTGCGCCCGCCTGCCGAAGCAGCGCGCGAGTCGTCTTCCACGATGTTGCGAGCGCGCCGGTGTGTGATCGGGCGAAGTCTCCGATGTCGTTGCGCCCGACGACCAGCGCGACGACCGGTTTCGCCGCGCTCAGCTCTCCGACTGCTCGCAGCAGGCGAGCACCGTCCGACACGGTCTCGATGTGGAGGGCGACCGCCGTCGTGTCCTCGTCCGAGAGGAGGTGTTCGAGGACGTCGACGTGCGTCACGTCCAGACCGGCTCCGATCCCGACGGCGAGTCGGATGCCCACGCCCGCCTCGGCGAGTGCGAACGAGAGCATGTGATTCACCCCGCCGCTCGAGGCGACGACCGCGACACCCCCCGGTTGCAGAGAGGAGACGCCCGGAACGAAGGACGCGAAAAGCGATGAACCCGGCGCGAAGAAGCCGGACGTGTTGGGGCCGAGCAGCCGCAGACCGCTCCGAGAGATGGAGTGCTGCACCGCTCGCTCCAGGTCGAGGCCGCTACCGCCGGCTTCGCCGAACCCACCCGCGCAGACCAGTCCAGCGCGGAATCCCGCCGCAGCGCACTCGTCGAGAGCCACAGCGGTGGCCGTGGCCGGGACGCACAGCACGGCAAGATCGGGCACGCCACCCGCACCCAGGATCTCGCCGGCCGCGGCGATTGCCGTCGCGACGATCCCCTGGCCCTCGGATCTCGAATTCACGAGGGCCAGCGGGGCGGAGTAGCTGCTGAGGGACGCCGCCATGACCGCGCCCAGTTTGTCCGTCGTCCGAGATGCGCCGATGACCGCGACGCCACGGGGATTGAAGAGTGCGTCGAGCGAGGTCATGCGGCACCGTCGTCGACGATGGCAGACGCCCTGCCGGACAGAACGAGCGTCTCCGGGTCGGACTCCGGGGCCACGACGATCGCCGGCACCTTGAAAGCGAGCTCGATCGTCTCGGCTATGGCGACCCGAGCCACATCTGTTCCGCCGGACACCAACGCAAAGCTGCTTCCCCGCGGAATCTCGACCGACTGCGCATCGGTTGCGCCCGCATCGACGACCGTCCCGTCGCTGACCTGCACCTCGACTCCTGTGGTCGGGTGGCGCAAGACCTGCGCTTCACGGTCCCACGCCAGCGCCCGATCGGCGAACGTGACGTCTCCGATCGTCAGAGGGGTTCGGAGCGGGTCCGAACCGTGGCGTTGCGCCCATCGCTCCTCGGTGGTCGCTGCGAAATCCGCGTCGCGCTCACGGATCTTCTCCAGCGGGATGCTGCGCGAGAAGAAGTGGAAGGCGAACTGCCACGGCTCGAAGGCGTCGTAGTAGTCGGCGAAGTGCTCCCACCAATACAGACTGGGCCCCGCAGCCGTCTGGATTCTGGCGACTTTGGCGCGGCGCTCGTCCTGATAGCGAACGAACGCCGCCCCGACATCATCGGGGTGGGAGGCCAGCTCGCGCGCCAGGACGATGGCATCCTCCATCGCCATCTTCGTCCCGGCTCCGACGCTGAAATGAGCGGTGTGGACAGCGTCTCCCAGGAATGCGACGTTCCCGGTGTGCCACGAGTCCGTGCGGCGGGTGCGGAAGTTCCCCCATCGCGAGTTGTTGGTGACGAGCTCGAGCCCGGGGATGTCGTCACCGAACAACTGCTCGAGGTATGCCTTGGTCTTGAGGTCGGAAGCGCCTGGCGGCTGCGTCACGTCGAACTCGTCGAGACCGGCGCGGCGCCAGGTCTGCTCGTCCGCCTCGACGATGAACGTGCTGATCGAGTCGCTCACCGGATAGGCATGAACAGCGAAGTTCCCGTGCTCGCTCTTCTTGTGGATGAAGGTCAGCCCGTCGAACATGTGCGTCGATCCGAACCAGATGAACTTCGCCTGAGCGGTCTCGACGTCATGGCCGAGATCTCCTCTGAGACGCTCTCGCGTCGCGGAGTTCGCGCCGTCGGCCGCGACGACGACGTCGAAATCGTCGAGTTCCCTGAGATCGGTGACGTAGGTCTCGAACCGCAGGTCCACGCCGGTGGAGATCGCGTCCTCCTGCAGCAGACGCAGCAGCGTCTTACGGTGGATCGCCGCCATCCCGTTGCCCGAGAATGTCGGCCGCTCGCCTTTGATCCAGACTTCGATCGAGTCCCAGTGCCGACCGTGCTCGCGCAGTCCGTCACGAAGGACGGGGTCTGCTTCATCGATCGCGCGGAGGGTGGCATCCGAGAACACGACCCCGAATCCGAAGGCATCGGATGCACGGTTGCGCTCGAAGAGGACGACCTCGGCATCCGGCATCGCCCGCTTCACCAACGTCGAGAAGAACAGGCCACCTGGTCCGCCGCCGATGCAGGCGATTCGCTTGATCATCGGCGTCAGTGATCCATCAGTTGCGGGTTGATCGGACCCCAGCTGTTGACAGCCACAGCATCCACTTCCCACGTCTTGGGGTACTGCGGGAACTCGTTGTGCCACGGCCGCGGCTCCCAGTACCCCTTCGCCTCGTCGTGGATGATGTCCAGCTGGGTGAAGAGCTCGATGTTGTTGCCATCCGGATCGCGGTGATACGTGAAGATGTTGTGTCCGGGCCCGTGGCGACCAGGACCCCAGTCGAGTCGATACTCGTTGCGCGCGAGGTGATCCAGCATCGTCTGCAGGTGGTTCAGGTCTCGCATCTCGTATGCGATGTGATGCAGGCCCTGGAGCTTTTTCGACGCCATGAAGTTCGCGGCATGGTGGTCGGCGTTGCACCGGAGGAAGACGAAGAAATCGCCGATCGTGTCAGACCATTTGAACCCCAGGAGCTTCTGATAGAAGTCCTGCATCGGCGCGAGATCGTCGACGAACGCGGCGACATGACCGAGTTTCGTCGGACGGATCGGCGTGTATCCGTCAACGCCGCTCCCCGCCTGGGCGTCGTAGAGGTGGATCGGGACCCCGGTGGACGGTTCCGCGAGCACCAGGACGTCGGGCGTGGAGGGCGCGATGTCGCTGCGCCGTTCCACCTCGTAGCCGGCGTCGGTCAGGCGGCGTTGCGCATCGGTGAGATCCTCGAAGATCTCGTAGCCGACGAAGCTGCGGGGCTTGACGGATCCCTTCGTGATCACGACTGCGTGGTGGTCGAACGACGTTGTCAGGAACGCCTCGTTCTCGGACTTCTCCACCAGGACGAAGTCGAGAATCTTGGTGTAGTAGTCGACCATTCGGTCGACATCCGGCGTCTCGAATCCGACATAGCCGAGTTTGGACACGGTGACCGGTGTGTCTGCGGGCGTCGAGTTTACGCTGTCACTCATTCGTCATTCCTTCACTTCGTCGTGTGGACCTCACCCCATAGTGTATGCACTTCACGCGGCTGTCAAGACGAAGCTTCACTGCCATTGCCGCGATCGACCCGCTCACCACGAACCGACATTGCGAGCGCTGTGATGTCATGAGCCCCCCATCCGCGCTGCTGCGCCCGATGCAGGACGTCCGCGGCCCGCTCGATCATGTGCAGAGCTCCGCGCCCGAAGGCGCGATCTGCATGAGAGCACGATGCAGCAGGTGACTTCGTCAGGATGTCGAGAACCATCTCCTGGTCCACTCCGCCGGCGACTCCCAGCGCGAGCGCTTCCGCCGCAGCCGCGGCGTGGACGGCGAGCACCGCGTTGGTGACCAACTTCATGAACGGGCAGGCCACCAGGTCAGCAGCCCCCTGCTCCGCCGGGTGTCCGGCACCCATGCTCGCCCCAGGAAACAGATCTGGGCTCCAGGCGACTGTTTCGAATCAGACTTGCTTCCCGATTCGTGGCCGCGGCATCCGCTGCCAGAATCAGTGTTCCGCGATCTTCTTTCGAGCCCTGCGGCGAGCGCCCACCGAGCGATCGATCATGGCAGCGAGCCAAGCGCCGCCGACACCCAACACGATCACGGCGGCGATCTTGGCGAGGGTGAAGGCCCCGGACGTGACCGAGCTGTCGATGAGCGCTCGACTGATGATCGGCGGGATGACGATCAGCAACAGCACCGCGTACGCGGCGTAGCTTCGCTCCCTCACGATCAGCCAGCCGCCGAGGGCGACCAGCAACGTGATCATCCCTTGATCGAGCACGAAGACCCAGAGATGAACGGGTTCGAGGACGTTCCCGACGCCTCTTTCGATTCCGATGGTCGCCCAGAGGAAGAGGACGACGCAGGTGAGAGTCACCGCCGACAGCCGGCGCGCAGCGGACGCAGGGACTATCGAGAAGGCTGTGACGAAGAGGCCGAGCGTGAGCAAGAACTCGAAAAGATCGACAGCGGGAATGTCGGTGCCCAGGACGCCGGCATAGTTCGCCGCCTGCACGAAAGCGCTGTAGTCCGTGGCGACACTCAGATAGCCCGCGAACAGCACCCCGACCAGAGCAGCACCGTAGCGTGCGTTCGCGTCGAACCTCAGATCTTCGGACATGGCTAGACCATAGCGAACACTTGCATTCGCCCCCAGGGATGGAGTGGAATCGAGCAACGACGCAAAGGAGTCAGCCGATGACGCCCTCACCCGTTGACGCCAACGCACCGGACATGTCCGGGCCCCCTACGCGGCGGGACTTCTTCCGTCGAGCAGGAATCGGCATCGCGGGAGCCGCGATCGGTGCGTCCGCTGGCGCAGCCGTGACCGCAGCAGCAACCGCCGATCCACCTGAGTTCACTCCCCTTCCGCTGCGTTCCGCACCCGGTTTCGATCATGTCGTCGTCGTCATGTTCGAGAACCGGAGCTTCGACAACATGCTCGGTCATCTGTACAGCGGCGACGAGAAATCCCGCACGGAGTTCGATGGCCTCCCGCAAGGCTCGTATTCCAACAAGGGGCTGAACGGCGAAGACGTCGTCGCCCACCTGTACGAAGGATCCACCGACGCGATCATGCAGTCGCCGCAGCCCGACCCCGGCGAACACTACCCCCACGTGAACACCCAGCTCTTCGATGTGGTGGACCCCGAATCCAATCAGAACCTCCGCGCGAACGGCCTCCTCCCGCCCTTCAACACACCGCCCGCAGGCAGCGCGCCCACGAACAGCGGGTTCGTGAGGGACTATTGCATCAACTTCGAGAACGAGAAGGGGCGCCGCCCGCGGCCGGACGAGTACGGCGTCGTGATGGGTGGTTTCAGCCCGGCGATGATGCCCGTGCTGTCGACACTCGCTCGAGAGTTCGCCGTCTACGATGCGTGGCATGCTGCGGTGCCCTCACAGACGTTCTGCAACCGGCTGTTCTTCCACGCGTCGACGTCGCACGGCTACGTCACGAATCACGGCGGCGACGGGTACGAGAAGTGGCTTGACGGCCCGCCTGCGCCGACGATCTTCAACAGACTCCAAGACGCCGGAATCCCGTGGCGCGTGTACTACGACAGATCCCAGCTCGTCTCACTGACGGGGCTCCTGCATGCGCCGGTGCTGCAGCCGCACTGGAAGACGAACTTCGGCGACATGAGCCAGTTCTACGAAGACGCACGCAACGGCGATCTGCCGGCATACAGCTTCATCGAACCCCGAATGGTCTTCAACCACAACGACATGCATCCGCCGTGGGGAGAGACCGTCCGCGAGAGCGAGGTCGACGAGGACGGCGAGAAGGTGCCGGTGTACAACAGTGCGCTTTCGGATGTGAGAGCGGGCGATCGTCTCCTCCAGGAGATCTACGATGCGATCCGCACGAGCGCGTCCGACACCGGCTCGAATGCGCTGAACACCGCGCTCGTCGTCACCTTCGATGAGCACGGGGGCACCTACGATCATGTGCCCCCGCCGCCCGCGACGCCTCCGGACCGCACGGGACCGGGCGAGATGGGTTTCAGGTTCGATCGACTCGGTCTGCGCGTGCCCGCGATCGTCGTCAGCGCGTATACGGCGTCGGGGACGGTGATCCATGATGAGATGCATCACGGATCGGTCATCAACACGCTCTGCCGTCAGCACGGACTGCCACCTCTGACTCTGCGCGATCAGACCGCGAATCCGATCTTCAACGCGATCAACCTGACCCAGCCGCGTCAGCCCTACACGTGGCCCGCCCCGAAGGCTCTCTATGCGGGGCGCAACCCTGAAGAGGACGACGCGACAGCTGCAGCGACCACGCATAAACACCGCCCGCTGACGGCCCCCGCGATCGGGCTTTCGGGGCTGCTCCTGGCCCGATACAACCCCGGGGCGAAGGCACCGACCACGTATGCGGAGGCCTACCGCGACATCAGCAGATTCGGAAAGGGTCTCTTCGGGGTACGAGATTGATGAAGGCGGTGCGGCCTGAGACCATCCCGGCCCCGGCGGCACCGCCCATCTCAGTCGTGTTCTGCGGGTCCTCTCGTCGATCCGAGAGCGAGGTCAGCTGAAGAAGCTGTTCGCGCGAGCGGTGTGAAGCATCACGATGCCGGCCAGGGCCAGGAGAGCGGTGATGAGAGACCCGACGAGGACGTTCGCATCCTGGTGGACGATCGCCTGGAGTACCGCACCGAGGATGGTGAGCGCCAAAGACACGGTGACGATCACTCGTGCGATCTTGCGTCCCCCGAACAGGCCGAAACTCACGAGGAGCGTCACGACTCCGACGAGCAATGCGAACCACGTGGACGGGATGGACACAGAGGGAACGGAGAGCACCCCGGTCAGGATGAGGATGCTGAGAAGAATCTGCAGCAGCGCGGAGAGCCAAGCGAGGACGGCGACGAAGGTGACGCCAGCCGGGCGGGAATTGGTGACCATGATGTCCTACCTTCCTAGTTCTTCGAGGAAATCGTTGAGGCCGAGACCACCGATGTTCTGAGCCTCGAAATCGAGGATGCTGCCGGTGGTCGTATCGGTGAGTTCGATCACGCGGACCGTGCCGCTGTGCCGAGTGTCGATCTTCAGGTCGGCGCGGTCGATGTGAGCGACGAGTGCGAGGTCCTTCCACCCGCCGACCAGTCCCGTCACACGTCGACCGAGCACATACAGCTTGGTGGCCGAAACAGCCAGGACGATCGACGGGTAGCTTCCGTGAGACGCACTGTGAGCGCGTTGCGCAAGCATGCTCCCCGCGACACCCCACGCCATCTGGTTGTTGCCGCCCAGCCCGACGCCGAGCGCTGCCCCGAGCACCCCGGACTTCGTGGAGCCTCGAGGCATCACCACCGCGACATCGATCACCTCATCATCAGCCAGCACGGACTGCGCACCCTCGCGCGCGTGTTCTTCTCTCGACATTTCTGCCCCCTCTCAGTGTGTGATTCAGGACATTACTGATAAACATGGCCGGTGTCGATAGCACACAGAAAGTCGGTCGCAGCCCGACCCCCAGTGAGCAGGCTCTCGACCACGAGCGCTCCAGCGGACGGGCCCGTCCGATCAGCGGCTGAAGGACTCGATCTCAGAGAAGAGGGCCGAGAGGCGTTCGCTGTGGATCTCGATTCCCTCCGCGACTGCGGCGACCGCGCGCGCTCCGTCCTCGGTCACCTCGAGCAGGACCGCTCGTCGGTCCGTGGCCAGGGCTCCCCGCGAACGACGGACGAAGCCCTTCGCCAACAGCTGATCCGCGATGTAAGAGCCTCCGGCGGGTGTCACCTCGAGCGCGGAGGCGAGCACGGAGAGCCGGACGCCTCCCGGCGTCGACGCGATGAGCACGAGGCCGGCCCGTTGCCTCGCCGCGAGCCTGCCCTGCATGGCGGCAGCAGGCATATGGTGCACGAGCGCAGCCCCTGCTTCGCACACGCGCCTGAGCAGGTCGAGGGCGTCGGCAGAGGGAGGGGAGACCGCAACATTCGTCGCTGCTCCGAGCCCGCGGCTGATCTCCTCGGCAAGAGACCGACTGTGCCGAAAGAGGCCGACGACCTGCGAGCGGATCTCGTCGGCTTGCGCTTGTCCGTGCTCCGTCAGGAAGATCTCGATGACGCGAGCGTCTCGATCCGACCGCCGTGTGCCGACCACGCCGTCTGCGTGGAGGCGAAGGACGAGTCGGGACACTGCCCGCCGCCCCAGACCGCTTCCGTCTGCGAGCCGTCGACTGGTGACGACGCGCTCCGCCGAAAGGACGATCATCGCGAGGATCTCTTCGATCTCCGCCCAACGGGTACCGAAAACACCGTCGATCATTCGCGTGATCTGATCGTTGAACTGCCCCAGAAGCTGCATAGCCCGGGCGCGCGCCATAGCGTCCACTATCGACTGCCCTTCCCCCCTGCATTCAATCACGTCGTGACGACGCGCCCGAACCTCTCGACGACGAGCGCGGTGGCCCGTAGGTGAGAGCGCTCGCGCGATATCCGGACTCTGTCGCTCTGGCAGTCCGGGATCACGCAGACCCGCTCCGGGAGCGATCACGACCATCATCGACGAACTCGAAGAGCTTCTCGGCCTCGCCGGAGGCGATCTCGCAGGGAGCCTTGCCCGCACCCTCTGGCAGGCTCGAACTGTCCTGACCGAATGGGAGAGTTCGATTTTCGGTCCGGGAACCATCGTTCTGGAGTGGGAATGGCAGGTGACCGGCAAATCTCGCCTGCACATGCAGCATTCCCGGTCGCGTGAGGAGGCCTCACCGGTCGGTGTCCCCCATCATGCCGGCGACGACGAGCGCGCCCGCACCGACCAGGACCAGCAGCCAGAGTCCGAGCCAGTACGAGTTCGTTTCGGCACTGTAGGTCGCTCCCATCACGAGCGGGGGGAAATAGCCGCCCAGACCGCCGGCCGCGGCGACGACGCCGCTGACAGCCCCGACCTTGTCCTTGGGCGTAGAGGGGCCGATCCACGCGAACACGGCGCCCATCCCCAGGCCCATGGCTGCAGCCATACCCAGGAAGGTCGCACCAGTCAGGACCCCCTCAGGCGGCTGCTGCCCGACGATGTAGGCCAGCGTCACGATTCCGGCCAGCGAGATGAGCGCGACCACCTTGGGCCCGAACCGGTCGGAGAGAACACCGCCGACGGGTCGCGCGACGACCGCCGCGAATGCGAACAGCGCGGCTCTGGTGCCTGCGCCGACGGCGTCCACATCTCCCGCGTAGATCGTCGTGAGGTATTTCGGCAGGAAGGTGGCGAAAGCGACGAAACCGCCGAAGACGATACCGTACAGGAACGACATCTTCCACGTGATGGTCAGACGCAGCGCCCCCATCACCTTCGGTATCAGCGGCATACGACTCGGCGTCCACGCCGGGGAGTCCCTCAGCAAGAACCAGCTGAGCCCGGCGAACAGAACCATAACCGCCGCGATCACGAAATGCGTCGCCAGATAGCCGATCCACTCCACCATCCTCGGGGTCAGGAAGGCTGACACAGCCGTGCCGATCATGCCCATTCCGAAGACGCCGTTCGCGAACCCGCGACGATTCGGCGGATACCAGGCGCTCGAGAACGGCACACCGGCCGCGAAGATCGTGCCCGCGACGCCGAGATAGAAGCCGGCGATCAGGAGGAGCGGCAAGCTGCGGATGCTGCCGGCGAAGGCGACCAGCAGCACTGCCGGGACGGATCCCAGCAACACGATCGTGAACATCACGCGTCCGCCGAACCGGTCGGTCAATGCGCCGACCACGATACGCCCGAGGGCACCGACGAGCACGGGCGTCGCCAACATGAGGGAGATCTGCCCCTCATCCAATCCGATCTGCGTCGCGTAGATCCCCTGGAGCGGGGCGATGCACATCCAGGCCCAGAATCCAACGGTCGAGGCCAATGTCGCGAGCAGCACCTGCGGCAGCCGACCCCGCAGAGCGGGCGGGTCCGTGACGACGTCGGTTGTCATGTCCGCGAGCGTAGTCACCCGACGGGGTGCAGGGAAGCGCCGGCCAGCCGATATCGGCCCGGCGATCTCTTGCCTCCCGGTTCCGTGGCGAAGCGGGAGAACCCTCGACCGCCGCATGCAACCGGGGGACCGTGCGTCGGCTGGGTTCTGTCGCCGATCTGCTCGATTTCTTGTGGGCGCTTCTGCCATCCTTGTCGCTAAGAGGCCGTGGCTCCCCGTGCAGGAGAGCACGACCCTGTGCGAGGGGTGACAACGTGAACGAGAGCGCAAGGGACGCCGGCGCGGAATCGCTCGCGCGAACACCGGGAGCGCAGCGGGATCAGCAATTGCGGGAGGTATCGCCTCGCTTCCGAGAGTCGCTGGACTCCACGCGGCACGACCGCGTCGGCGCGGACTGGGCAGGAGGGCTCCCGGCGCAGTACGGCGTCGCGCCTCGAATCCGGATCGGCCGGACCAAATGGTTCAACCTCCTGTGGCTGGTACCGATCGGCATCGGACTGATGATCGCAGGGATCGCGATCGCGCGAGGGATCGTCGACCTCCCCGCAGTGCGCGACTTCATCAGCACCTATCCCGGCGCATCCGAGCTGCCCGCGGGGACACCCGAAGGCTTTCCGGCATGGTTGGCGTGGCAGCACTGGCTCAACGTCTTCTTCATGCTCTTCATCATGCGATCGGGCCTGAGCATCCTCGCCGATCACCCCCGACTGTATTGGACGCGGCACTCGACCCCGGGCAGAGAGTGGTTCCGCATGCAGCGCCCCGTGCCTGACGACCCGACCTACACAGCGAAGGGCGATTCACTGACGCTGCCCGACGGCGTCGGATTGCCCGGGCGACGGCACTCGATCGGGCTCGCCCGGTGGTGGCACCTCGGCGTGGATGTGCTGTGGCTCCTGAACGGGATCGTGTTCATCGTTCTTCTGTTCGTCACAGGGCGATGGGTGCGGATCGTTCCTACGAGCTGGGACGTGATCCCGAATGCGCTCAGCGCTGCCGTCCAGTACCTCTCTCTCAACTGGCCTACCGAGTCCGGGTGGACGAATTACAACGCCCTGCAACTCATCGCCTACTTCGTCACAGTGTTCATCGCCGCGCCGCTGGCGCTCATCACGGGGCTCGGCATGTCCCCGGCCCTCTCCACCCGCTTCAAACGCATCAGCCGGGTGTTCAACATCCAGTTCGCTCGATCGCTGCACTTCCTGGTGCTCTGCTGGTATGTGATGTTCGTCGTCGTGCACGTCGCACTCGTGTTCGCGACGGGGGCGCTGCGCAACCTCAACCACATGTACGCCGGCAACGACACCGAGTCGTGGACCGGATTCTGGATCTTCTTGGCCACCTCCGCCGTGCTCGCTGTTGTGTGGGTCGCGGCGTCGCCGGTCACCTACCGGTACCCGCGGGCGGTCCGCCGGTTCGGGATCGCGCTCATCGGTCCCGTGCAGCGACTGTTCGAGCACATCGACGCGAAGCCCGGCAGCTATACCGAGAAGGACATCTCGCCCTACTTCTGGTCGAACGGGAAAGTGCCGGACAGTGACAGGTACCGGACGCTGCAGGAGAACGGGTTCCGTGACTACGAGCTCAGCATCGGCGGGCTGGTCGAGAACCCGGTGTCGCTGAGCCTCGACGATCTCCACGACCTGGCGCATCACGAACAGATAACTCAGCACTTCTGCATCCAGGGGTGGTCGGGCGTCGCGAAGTGGGGTGGGGTGTCGATGTCAACCGTTCTCGACATCGTCCGCCCGAAGGCGGAGGCGAAGTGGGTCGTGTTCTACTCCTTCGCCGAGGGAGCCGAGGGAGGGCTCTACTACGACGTGCAGGACATCCAGCTCATGAGGCACCAGTTGACGATGCTCGCGTACGACATGAACGGCGAGCCGCTCACGTTTTCGCACGGGGCACCGCTCCGGCTCCGCAACGAACAGGAACTGGGCTTCAAGATGGTGAAGTGGGTCCAGGGGATCGAGTTCGTGGAGCGCATCGAAGACGTCGGTGGAGGGCTGGGCGGCTACAACAACGATCATGAGTTCTTCGGATACAGGCAGTCGATATGACCGTCGGGGATCCGGATTCCCGAACTCCCCTCCCGGTTCCGGCCGGTGCCGAGGCAGTCGGCGCTGTGCCCGCGCGGTTCTGCGGAGCTGCACGTCAATTGCCGTGAGTCCGCAGGATGTGGTCGACCGGCGGTCGCCACCATCGGGCTCCGAGTGGCGCGGTCGCCGATTGCAGTGGCAGCGACGCGACGCGCGCGGGTGTCTGGTCTGAGGACATCGTGAACGGGCATACCGAACATGCATCACGGATGCACCACGCCCCACCCCGGATACGGAGAAACCCCCGATTTCTCGGGGGTTTCCATGGCGGTGACGGTGGGATTTGAACCCACGGTAGGGGGTTACCCTACACAACTTTTCGAGAGTTGCACCTTCGGCCGCTCGGACACGTCACCGCGGA